>MAAA01025609.1_pt1 | contig 14404 bp, 14 predicted proteins | sample 1115971 | NCBI WGS metagenome assembly MAAA01 (sample SAMN04961123, study PRJNA320927) | seawater metagenome | isolation source: sample BD02T6 sea water enriched with oil for 6 days | place: USA:Gulf of Mexico | collected 2013-07-27 | reverse complement strand
TGTTCATCTTCTATATTGGAAACTACTAGGTACACTTAGCGTCTATTATAATAATCAATTCATGGATGCTGACCCAGAGTGGACTCTACCGAACAAACCCCCAAAATCTCTCGATTACCCTACAGCTTTGCGAAGCGTTTTGGCTTAGTTGCCGAATTAAAAGGAGAGGCAGGTTTTCAGGCCTGGTATAAAGATGAAACTCCCGCCCAGGCTTTAGCTGAATGTTTACGTATTCTAGGTTCAAGCGTTAAATTTGAAGCCGTTTCAGATGATGATTTTAATATTCAATTATCTCGCATCTACCAAGAAAGTGCGGACAGCCGTGAGGCGATGGAAGAGTTAGGCGACGACATGGATCTTGCCAGTCTGGCTAACATGATCCAAGAAACCGAAGATTTAATGGATCAGCAAGACGACGCCCCCATAGTGCGCCTAATTAATGGCATATTAACCGACGCAGTTAAACGTAACGCATCCGACATACACATTGAAACGTTTGAAAAACGTTTAGTCGTTCGTGCTCGAGTCGATGGTGTATTGCAAGAGGTTCTGGAACCCAAACGCGCATTGGCGCCATTATTGGTAAGCCGCATTAAGGTTATGTCTAAGCTGGATATTGCCGAAAAACGAGTGCCTCAAGATGGACGAATTGCACTAAGGCTCGCCGGCCGAGAAGTGGATGTTCGTGTCTCTACTATGCCCTCAACCCATGGTGAGAGGGTGGTAATGCGCCTTTTGGATAAAAAAGCGGGCCGACTCAATTTAAAACAATTGGGCATGAAGGGTGACAACCTAACCCGACTACTTTCCATCATCAGCAAACCCCATGGCATTATCCTTGTTACCGGGCCCACTGGTTCCGGTAAAACAACCTCTTTATATGCGGCCTTAAGTGAACTAAACGACAGCTCCCGCAACATTCTAACCATTGAAGATCCAGTAGAATACAGTCTACCAGGCATAGGTCAAACCCAGGTTAGCAATAAAGTTGATATGACTTTTGCACGAGGCTTACGCGCCATTCTACGACAAGACCCAGATGTGGTAATGATTGGAGAGATTCGAGATCGTGAAACTGTAGAAATAGCAGTTCAAGCCTCTTTAACCGGTCACTTAGTACTGTCTACCTTGCATACCAATACTGCAGTGGGTGCGGTTACGCGGCTACAAGACATGGGCATCGAACCCTTTTTACTGGCATCAAGTTTAGTGGGCGTAGTAGCACAAAGACTAGTACGAACCCTTTGCCAAGAATGTAAAACGCCGTATACCGCTGACGAAGCCGAAAAGGCATTATTTAAACTTGGCGCAAATGACGAATTAGAATTATTTCATGCAAACGGATGCACGCAATGCAGTGGCACCGGCTACAAAGGCCGTCGCGGCATATACGAAATCATTGAAGTGGACGAGACTTTAAAGGCACTTATTCATAATGGAGCCGGGGAAATAGACATTGATAAATATGCGCGCACCAAGAGTAATAGCATTCAGCAAGATGGACTGCAAAAAGCCTCAGAGGGTGAAACCACACTTGAAGAAGTATTAAGGGTGACGAAGGCATAATATGGCAGTTTTTGAATACACAGCCCTTAACGAGGCTGGCAAACAAAAAAAAGGGGTACTTGAGGCCGATAGCCCCCGCCAAGTTCGCCAGCAGTTACGTGACAAAAACTGGATGCCGCTATCCGTTGATGTGACTGAGTCAAAATCCAATTCCAGCAACCCGCTAGCGAATTTATTTAGGAAAGGCATCAACACCGCCGACCTATCTATGTTAACACGCCAACTCTCTACGCTTATTTCTGCGGGACTCCCTATAGAAGAAACCCTTAGGGCCACTGCCGAACAAACTGAAAAAAAGCACATTAAGGCAATGATTTTAGACATTCGTTCACGTGTACTAGAAGGGCATAGCTTAGCCGCCGCACTTAATGATTTTGACTACGCTTTCCCAAAACTTTACCGAGCCACTGTGGCTGCAGGTGAACACGCAGGCCACCTTGATACCGTGCTTTTACGCCTTGCCGATTACATGGAAAGCAGCCAAGTTAATCAGCAAAAAATTAAACTGGCCGCCGTTTATCCCATTATTTTATGTGTAGTGGCCGTGGGTATAGTGGTGGGCTTACTGACATTTGTAGTACCCGACATCGTTGAAGTATTTGTTAAAAATGGCCAAGAACTGCCGCCATTAACCACGGCTATGATCGCCGCCAGTGATTTCTTAAAGGTACACGGCTTCACCTTGCTCTTTTTGCTTGTAGCCAGCTTCATTGGCTTTAAATGGGCTCTTAAAAAAGAACACCTTAAAAAGCGTTATCACGAGTTTGTTTTGAACGTGCCTTTTTTTGGTAAAATGATAAAAAGCTTCAACACCTCAAGCTTTGTCAGTACCTTGGCAATATTGAATTCCAGTGGTGTACCTTTAGTTGAGGCCATGAAAATAGCCGCTCAAGTAGTGGGCAACGTAGTAATAGAGGCTCGTTTAGGAGTCGCATCGCAACATGTAACAGAAGGCGGAAGTCTTCATCAGGCGCTGCAAGAAACCAATGTTTTTCCACCCATGATGCTCCACATGATTGCCAGTGGTGAGGTGAGTGGCGAACTGGATACTATGTTAGAAAAAACAGCCAAGAACCAAGAGACTGACCTGCAAAATACCATTACAACACTGGTAAGCATGTTCGAACCTCTTATGCTACTGGCCATGGGAGGCATTGTTGTTTTAATTGTTATCGCCATCATGCTGCCCATACTTAATATGAACCAAATGATCTCGTAACAACCCAATAGTTAAAGACCCAATTACTTAGTATATAAAAGGAATACTCATGAAAAATCAAAAGGGCTTCACCTTAATAGAAATAATGGTGGTTTTGGCCATATTAGCGGGCCTAATTGCCATGGTTGCCCCCAACATAATAGGCGAAGCGGGACGTGCCAAAGTTAAAACAGCCAAAGCTGAAATGGCCAACATTTCACTGGCCTTAGATATGTACAAACTAGACAACTTTCGCTACCCATCAAGCTCTCAAGGCATTGAAGCCTTAATCACTAAACCAAGTGGCGACCCTGAAGCAAGAAACTACAAATCAGGTGGCTACATGAAAAAGATGCCTACCGATCCATGGGGAACGCCATACCTATATTTCGCTAAAAAAAGTGGCTATGAAATTGTATCCTTGGGTGCCGATGCCGAAGAGGGCGGCGAAGAAGATGCTTCTGATATCAGCAGTAACGATTAAGTAACACATGCGCCAACGCGGCTTTACTCTTATAGAAATTCTGGTGGTCTTAGTGATCATCAGCGTCATTGTGTCTATGGCGGCCATCAATACCGGCAATGATCCACGCATAAAGGAGCTATCCGCCGAAGCTCAACGCCTTCGTTTTGTGTTAGAAGATTTATCAGAGCAGGCCCTCTTTAGGAATACTGACATAGGTTTTGTGGCCAATAAAAGTGAGATAAGCTTTTACGAACACACATTGTTAACACCCAAAGATGAAAATGATCCAAGCTCCGAAGATGTCTATTCTTGGCAACTTTCCCAACAAAAAGTGAGCAACCCCTTTAAATTAACACAAGAATCCATGAGTTTATCTTTGTCTGTAGAAGGCTTGTCTGTGATCCTGCCATTTAGCGATACCCAAGATGATAAAGAGATCGAACCACAATTTTTTGCCTATAGTTCAGGTGAACAAGACGTGACGCTTTTTGAAATATCCATAGATGACTTGGAACGTGTAAGCACAGTAAAAGGCATGGGTGTTGGGCGATTTTATACCGGGGTGAAAGATGAGCCGTAAGCAAAAAGGTTTTACTCTTTTAGAAGTCATGATCGCCATCACTATTTTTGCCATGCTGGCCAGCACTATCTCACAAGTAGCGGCTGTGACCGTAGACAGCCAACTTCATCTTGAGAAAAAGTTACTGGCCACTTGGATAGCTGAAAACGACATCATTACCATGCGCACGCTCCCTTGGTCTGAAATAAAATCCGGTCGTGAAGAACTTAAATACTCCCATAGAGAGTGGTTGGTTAAGCGTGAAGTAAAAGATAAAAAGAAATTTGGCGGAGTGCCTTTACCTGTTGAAGTGAGGGAAGTGACCGTGTCCGTATATTTAAAGAGTGAACCGGATAACTCCTTACAGAGCTTTATAGCCTACATGGCCAATGATGATATCTAACACACAAAAAGGCTTCACTTTATTAGAAGTGCTACTAGCGGTGAGTATAACCGCGGGCATTGGCATTGGCGCCACACAATTATTGTCTAGCATTGTTGGTACCAGTCAAAGCATTGAAGAGAAGTCTTTACAGCTACGCTATATCCAACGCATGGATTTACTCATGAGACGCGATTTTTGGCAGGCCACTAACCGCGAGGTTAAAGATGAGTATGGCAATATCAAACAGGCACTCACCACCGATTCAAATTATTTAATTGAATTCACCCGCTCGGGTCAAGGGCTTAGGAAGGATAAAAATCGCTCTAATTTGCAAAGAGTGGCTTACGCCATGAAAAGCCATGAAAGTGACTCTTGCATTGACGCCATAAAAGACCCCAATGCCACTGAAAGTGGCCATTGTTTTGTGCGCTATTTTTGGCCGGTGCTTGATCTAGCCCCTGACAGCGAGCCACCCATCGTCCAGGTACTGCTAGATGAAGTGGAAGAGGTTGCATTTTCATTCCGCGGCCAAGCCATTGATTTTGTCGACCCAAACAACACCATCACCAACAATGAGTGGCAAGAAGAATGGCCATCCGCGTTCGTAACACCCAATTTAACCTTGGATTTAGTGCAGGTTAAACTTAAATACTCAGTAAAGAAATTAGGGGAAATAGAACGAATTTACGAGGTACCGCGCCATGCGTTCATCAACTAACAAACAGCAAGGCTTAGCGCTTATTACCGTGTTATTTATCTTTGCACTTGTTTCATTATTAGCGGTATCCATGCAAAAACGCCAAGTGGCCAGCATGACGCAAGCCGGGGCCACATTTAGCCGCACCCAAGCTATGCTACTGGCCATTAGCGCAGAAGATATAGCCAAGGCTTTTTTAAAACTCGATGCCGATCGAGACGCCAATGATGGTAAATGGGACACGGCAGTAGAGCTTTGGAACCAACCATTTAACACCGTTTTGTCCGGTGCTGAAATTTTTATAAACATACGCGACCTTCAGGGGCTGTTTAACCTGAATTCATTGGCACCTGTGACAAGCGTTGATGACGCTGAACTGGCCAGAACTAGATTTGAAAGGCTTTTATCCAATTTAACCTTGCCCAGCGAGGCCAGTGCATCAGACATCGCAACTGAAGCTAAAGGCTGGTTTGATAGTAATAGCTCAAACAGCAGTAATTACCAAAATCTTACTCCGCCTTATAGCGCTTCCCACAGTGCTTTTAGTCACCCCTCCGAGCTTATGTTATTAGAAAGCGTGAATCGTGAAACCTATCTTGTGATAGAGCCTTATGTGACCGCATTACCATTTGGTACACCACTAAATGTGAATACCACTCACGAACATGTGTTACAGGCGTGGGATGCCCAATTAGAACTTGCTGACGCTAAAGCTGTGGTAGGTGAGGTTCGGGCAGGCTCATGCGGTTTAGAGGTTAGGGCAGATCATGTATTTAAAGAAGTTACAGACTTTTTTAATAATGATCACATTGCAAAGCTATCTGACAAAACAAAAAATCCAAACAACAAGTGGAATCCAGATGTTTTTACAGTTTCCAGTCAGTACTTCAGTGTATTCACACAAATTAAAATAAAAAATGATTCAGGTAATACTGAATTAATTTTGGAATCCATTATCAAACGTGACATGGAAGACAAATTTATAGGGGTGGTTTATCGTGATTTCTCACGAAAAATAGAAGACATAACCACACGACTCAAAATAATTAGTTGCTAATAAATATGAATTTACTGCTACTTAACCGCATTCAAGAACACACCCAATTATTTCAGTGTGAAGACGGGGCGCTGAACCTAATAGAGCCCGATGCACCTAGCGATAAAAACGACGTGCTTTTGCTTGCCGGTACACAATGCCAAGTTCTACATACTCCTATGCCTATTAAACAGGCCAGGCAAATAATTAAAGCCTTGCCCTTTGCCCTTGAAGATAAACTAGCCAATGAACTAGACCAAAATCATCTGGTTTATCTGGGCCGTGAAGATGGCGAGGCGTATGCCGCTACCATTACCCATGAATCAATGGCAACCATCAGCCAGTCGCACCCCTGTAAAAAAATGTTTTTTCTGCCATTATTATTACCTGTTATAAATAATGGCATCAGTGTTTTAATTATAAATGGACAGGCTTGTGTACGTTTAGGCGAGCTGTTTGCTTATTGTGTGCCCACTGAATTATTAGCATTAACGCTAGAAAAACAACTTACTGATAAAGACAACACACCCACGTTAGCTCTGTGCTTTTCTCAGGCCACAGATGATTTATTAATCGTGCAGCTAGAGAGCCTTGGTTTAGAAATAAACATGCAACGCTATAGCGATATGCATAAACACATCCTAGCTGAAACATTAATCAGCAATAACAACCTGCTAACCGACAGTTACCAAGTTAAAGAACAAAAAGCACACGGGGCTAGCAATAAATTTAAAGCACTGGCAGCATTAGCCGCTTGTTTGTTTGTGACCATAGTCACCAGTAATTTTATTGGTGCATCCCAAAAGGACAATCTTGCATCCTTAATAGAGGGCGCTTCAAAACAATACTACCAACAACTTTTTCCAGGAGAAAAAGTACGCCGTGGGTTAAAGCGTCTTTTTTCTGACAAGTTAGAAAGTGCATCACCCGATGCTCATGGAGCTACAGGTTTCACTCAAATATTAGCTAAGGCCAGCGCCGAAATACGTAAAAATAAAGACGCACAACTGCAATCCGTTCGCTTTACCGATAAAAAAGGCGTATTAGAAATCAGTCTTTTAACAAACAATATCGCCCAATTAGATAGTATTAAACAAATGCTAGAAAAGAATCATTTAAAAGTTGAAATAGCCTCGGCAAATAACGATGGTAAACGCATAAAGGGATTATTAAAGGTATCTAACAATGGCTGAATTAATTGAGCGCATAAAAGAAAAAGTAGGCCAACAAGTACAAGCGTCTAGTTTATACCAATCAGCGACCACTTGGTTTAATGCACTGGGACCACGCGATCAGATCCTTGTTAAAGTTTTAAGTGCACTTATTGCCCTGGCGCTAATATTTACATGGACACTACAACCCAGTCAAACTGCGGTTAAAAGTGCAGAATCTCGTTTCAATAAAGAGTTTAAATTTCATCAAAAGATGAAAGAGAACGCGCATTTATTTGCAGGCTCAGGCTCAAATAACACAGGTTCTTTTAAAGGCTCTATTTTAAGCTTGGTTAACAACACCGCCAAAGCTAAAAACATTGCCCTGAAAAGATTTGAGCCCGAAGGTGATAAAGGCTTACGAGTTTGGCTGGACCAAGTGAACTTTAATTCAGTAATCGATTGGCTAGAATTATTAGAAGTTCAAAAGGGCATTACCATCGAACAAATATCGATTGATAAAGTCAGCCCAGGGCTTGTAAACCTGCGCGCTGTTCTTAAAGCATAAGAGAGTACAATATGACCGAAGCTATGGATTTTGATCTATTTATTATTGGCGCTGGTTCGGCGGGTGTTAGGGCCGGCCGAATGGCTGCAGCCATGGGTAAAAAAGTAGCCGTAGCAGAGTCTCGTTACTTAGGCGGCACTTGTGTCAACGTGGGCTGTGTACCCAAAAAACTATTTGTATACGCCAGTGAATTTCCACACCTAATACAAGAAGCAAAAGGCTTTGGTCTTGATTTTAAACTCAATAGCTTTGACTGGCCGACACTGCGTGACAATAAAACAAAAGAAATTGAAAGGCTAAACGGCATCTATAAAAAGCTATTAGACAATTCTGGGGTCACCACACTTTGGGGCCATGGAAAAATCGTGGGCAACAATAAAGTTGAAGTCGATGGCAAACGCTACAGCAGTTCTAAAATATTATTAGCCACAGGTGGTTGGCCCAGTCTGCCAGACATACCCGGTAAAGAGCACTTTATTAGCAGTAATGAATTGTTCTATCTTGATTCATTCCCTAAATCAGCCGTTGTTGTAGGCAGTGGCTATATTGCCGTTGAGTTTGCGGGAATATTGAATGGGCTAGGGTGCGACACTCACATTTCCTCACGATCAGGAAAATTGTTAAGGGGCTTTGATGAGTCAACGCGACAACATGCAGAAAAAGAAATTTTAAAGAAAGGTTTAGACTTAATAGCCGAACAACCCAGTGCTATTGTAAAAAACACCCATGGCTATGAAGTGCAATACGCGACAGGTAGAACAATACAGACTGACCTTGTCGTCGCGGCCACCGGCCGAAGCCCTAACATTGAAAATCTTGGCTTAGTAGAGCAAGGGGTTAAGCTGGATAAAAAAGGTTTTATCGCAGTGGATGACACCTTTCAAACTAATGTGCCCAATGTATATGCCATGGGTGATTTAATAGACACCCCACAACTAACCCCAGTGGCACTTGCTGAAGCCATGACCTTTTTAGCACAGCAATATCAAGGCAAGCCGGACACACTTAATTACGACAATATTCCTACTGCTATTTTCTCTCAACCCTGCATGGCAACGGTTGGATTAAGCGAGGAGCAGGCCATAGCAAAAGGCATTAAGATCAGTATATTTGAAAGTGAATTCAAGGCACTTAAACATACATTAAGTGGCTCGGATGAACGAACCTTAATGAAGTTAGTGGTAAATAAAGAAGACGATAGGGTGATTGGAGCTCATATGTTAGGGGAGCATGCCAGTGAGATATTACAGGGCATTGCCATCGCTATTAAAGCAGGTGCTACCAAGTCAGACTTTGATAGCACCATTGGCATTCACCCAAGCTCTGCCGAAGAGTTTGTAACGATGCGCAGCGTAACCCGCTAAGCATTTCCGCTAAACAAGCGCCAATCTAACAAGACGCAAGGAGGCAGCTCTACCTCCTTGTTTTCTAAGTACCCTGAGAAAAAGTTTAAGCTTTTAAGTTGAGAGTTATCATCAACTTCTGCCTGTGTGGTGTAGTCGGATTTTGAGTAGGTCACAATATCACTAATGGCATTTAACCTTACCGCGATCATTTTTTTGCCGGTATCTATATAAAGCAAAATAGGGCGCGTTATATTTTCTAGCCGATCTCGGGCTGCCGAAAACAAGGCTATTAACTTAGTAAATGTTTTAGTGCGCTCATCCGTCAAGATACTCAGGGCAGTTTCAACATCATCATTGTCTCGCAGCAATAGCAGCTCACTGGCCAGACTATGAATTTTTTTATGGGGGGTATCAAAATCTTCAAATATGTCAGCCAAAATTTCATCATCCGCCTGATAATCCGACAACCATTTACCAAAAGAGCACAGGTTAGGGTCTTTTGCTAACGTAAACTTACTGCCATCTTTTAGGCAATTTTCTAGTGAATCAACCCAGTTTAAGTGATCTTTCTCGGCGTCTTTTAAGACTTGCAAGGTATCTAAATTGGCTTTGTACTCAGCCTCACAGCCCATAAGATTGGCCAGGTCATATATAGGAACTGGTTTGCCTTGATAACTAGTGACCTCAGCACCTACTTTTTTATCCACTTCAATACGGGTGGTTTTCCGTTTATCTTGTTCTATGTATCGAACCTCACTAACCGGTGTGGCATATTGCGTTTTTCCCACGTAAAAAGTAATCACCTCAAGCGAGGCACTGCCGTTAAAAAGTGAGCTTTGCTCTAGGGTGTCCGCCGCAGTTTCCATATCCATCCCAATAAGTCTGTTTACTCTCTAATACTAGACGGTGTAATGATAATAACAATTTCCGATAATAACAATTATCGGAAGTATGGTATATTCTGATTTAGCGCGTTTATTTGGCAGCCTTTGCCGAGATTTTGATATAATCCCGCCACTACAAAAAAGGTAATTTTCATGGCTCAGCAAATCACCATCACACGTCCCGATGACTGGCATTTACACCTACGAGATGGCGACGTTTTAAAAGATACCGTTCCTGCCACGGCCAAAACCATGGCCCGAGCCATAATTATGCCTAATCTTATGCCGCCGGTTATGAACGCCGAGCAAGCACTGAGTTATAGATCTCGAATCATGGCTCATAGCCAAGCATTCCCTAATTTTAACCCCCTAATGGTTATCTATCTCACTGACAATACTACACCTCAAATAATCATTGATGCCGCTAAGTCCGGCCATGTGGTGGCCGCAAAATTATACCCGGCTGGCGCAACCACCAACTCAGATTCAGGCGTCACTGATTTATCAAAACTCACCGATATTGCTGCTGTTATGGCTGAACACAATATGCCGTTATTAGTACATGGTGAAGTGACCTCTGCTGAGGTTGATGTTTTTGACCGTGAAAAACGTTTTCTAGATGACGTACTTGAAAACCTAGTGACAAAAGTACCCAATCTAAGGCTTGTTTTAGAGCATATCACCACCAAAGATGCTGCTCAGTTTGTCCTGGAGCACGGTAATAATATTGGCGCGACTATCACTCCACAGCACTTGGCATATAACCGAAATCATATGCTGGTTGGCGGTATCAAGCCGCACTATTACTGTCTGCCAATCCTTAAGCGCAATACCCACCAACAAGCACTTTGTGACGTGGTAAGCCAAGGCCATTCTCAATTTTTCTTAGGCACAGATTCAGCCCCCCATGCTAAATCAGCCAAAGAAAATGCCTGTGGTTGTGCGGGCTGTTTCACGGCTTATGCTGCTATTGAGCTATACGCAGAAATTTTTGATGACCTAGGCGCCCTTCCCCATTTAGAAGCCTTTGCCAGTTTTAACGGCCCTGACTTTTATAAAATGCCTAGAAACACAGACACTATCACGCTTCAAAAAAGCCCATGGACTGCTCCTGAAACCATGCAATTTGGTGATGATATTATCGTTCCATTAAGAGCCGGTGAAACTTTAAACTGGAAGCTTGTGTAGCCCCATGACGGCCACTCCTTTAGCGATTCTTGATAATATAGATCACTTAGCTGATGCATTCAGACTAAGCCCAAAAGAAGTGGCCCCGCATATTGCTAAATTTGAGCAACAAGAAGACTACTACTTTGCGTTACGGTATCTCACTAGTTATCGTGGCAGTACTGCCACGTTTAATGCGTACCGTCGGGAAGTAGAGCGAATACTGCAGTGGTTATGGCTTGTACAAGGCGCCTCGCTAAAGCACGTGCGCCGTGAAGATATTGAGCAATTCATGGAGTTTTGCATTTCGCCACCCAAACACTGGATTGGCACTAAAAATGTGGCTCGTTTTAAATCTCAACAAGGTTTGCGCTTGGCCAACCCTGAATGGCGACCTTTTGTATGCCCGTCAAATAAGGCTTTAGGCACTAAGGGTTTGGTATCAGAATATTGCCCGTCACAAAAAGCTATACAGTCTTCGTTCGCCATTCTTAGCTCCTTTTTTAACTTTCTTATCCAAGAAGAGTTTATTAGCGCTAATCCTGTAGCTTTAGTTAGGCAAAAAAGTCGTTTCATACAATCCTCTCAAAATCAGCCGCCAGTACGCCGAATCAGCAACTATCAATGGGACGAGGTTATTAGGGTCGCTCAAGTCCTTGCCAGTAAAAACCCTGAACAACACGAACGCACCCTTTTTATTTTGAATTGTCTTTTGGGCATGTACCTTCGTATTTCGGAACTTGTCAGTGATGAACGCTCTACCCCTGTCATGGGTGACTTTAGAACGGACCAAGATCGAAACTGGTGGTTCCATGTGGTGGGTAAGGGCAATAAAAGTCGAATCATAACCGTCTCAAACGGAATGTTAGAAGCCTTGCAGCGATATCGCCTTTCATTGGGGTTGCAGGCTTTGCCTTTCCCTGGCGAAACAACCCCTTTGATCCCCAAAATTCACGGTCATGGTCCCGTAACCAGCACACGCCAAATTCGCAACCTAGTGCAGATGTGCTTTGATGGGGCTTATGCAAATTTAGTGGCTTTGGGTCAAGCGGATGAAGCAACTGAGCTAAAGGCTGCCACCGTTCACTGGTTACGGCACACAGGTATATCTGAAGATGTTAAAATAAGGCCCAGAGAACATGTAAAAGAAGACGCTGGCCATACTAGTATGGCCACCACCGACAAATACATAGACAGTGAACTAAGAGAGCGCCATGCCAGCGCCATTCATAAGAAAATAGTTCGCACGCCATAACAAATAAGCCACCCCTCTAAATCTTGTGGGGGAGCTACCCTCATATGCCATTGTTTTTATATATGAAAGTCCCCTGCCAAATTTGCTATAATGCAATTTTTACTTGGCTATATGTTTACCATGAAGTTCGTTATTAAGCTGTTTCCTGAAATCACCATTAAATCCCGTCCCGTGCGCAAGCAGTTTATTAATCAGCTTAGACGTAACATCAAAAACACCCTTAAGTACGCAGACATAGCGTGCACAGTACAGGGTCAGTGGGATGCCATTGAGGTAGTCATTGAAAATGATGAACAAGAATTAGCCACCCGCTCTTGTATGCAGCGCATACCGGGTATAGCCAAAATACTCACCGTTAAAGAGCACAACTTTAAAACCTTTGATGATATTTTAGACATCGCGCACCAAGCCTATAAAAACGAAATAGCCGGAAAAAGCTTTGTGGTGCGGGTTAAACGTATTGGCGAGCACGACTTTAAGAGTATCGATGTAGAGCGTTATGTTGGAGGCGGCTTATTACAACGCAACCCCACATCTAAAGTTCAGCTTAAAAAGCCTGATTACACAGTGAAAATGGAAATACGAAAACAGCGCCTATTAACCATTAGCGCTATTGATGAAGGTATGGGCGGCTATCCTCTTGGCTGCATAGAGGGTGTGCTGTCCTTAATGTCAGGTGGTTTCGATTCAACAGTCGCCAGCCATTTAATGTCCCGTCGTGGGCTATTAACCCATTTTGTTTTCTTTAACCTAGGCGGTACCGCTCACGAAGTGGGTGTTAAACAGGTAGCGCACTACCTTTGGAAACAGTATGCAAGTTCCCATGGCGTAAAATTTGTAACGGTACCCTTTGAAGGGGTTGTCGCCGAGATTCTAAAAAATGTCGACAACTCTCAAATGGGGGTCATTCTGAAGCGCATGATGCTGCGAGCAGCCAGCGACGTAGCCGAAGAACTGGGCATTGAATCACTCGTTACCGGTGAGTGTATTGCGCAGGTATCCAGCCAGACATTACGCAACTTAAACGTAATTGATGCGGTAACGGATACACTGGTATTACGTCCGCTAATTTGCATGGACAAACCTGAAATTATTAATATTTCAAGGAAAATAGGCGCCTATGATTTTGCCGCGCGCATGCCAGAATATTGTGGTGTAATTTCAGTTAAGCCCACAACACGTGCGCGCATTGAAAAAGTAGAATTTGAGGAAGGTAAATTCGATTTTACGGTGTTGCAAGAAGCCATTGCCAATAAAAAAGTTGAACATATTAACAGTGTTCTATCCAGCAGTGACAGCGTTCTAGACATTGAACTGGTGCAAGTGCCCGACACCAAAGATGTGATTATAGATATTCGCGCCCCTCAAGAAGAAGAGCAAAATCCGCTTCACTTAACGAATAACCAAATCATTAAAATCCCATTTTATGAGTTAATGAGTCGACTTGAAGAGTTGCCTAGCAATAATAATGTATTGCTATACTGCGCAAAAGGCACGATGAGCCAAGTACACGCCCAACAACTTCAACAAACAGGTCGCGATAATATTAAGGTATTTAAACCTTCTTAACTATTCGAATATATTATTCACACGGTTCAAACAGAGTTAAGATATTTAAGTCTGTATGAACCGTGACTAAACAACATTTAACTGGCTAATGCCGGCAAGATAAAACCCCAGCCTAGATAGATGGCGCCTTCCAGTGCCGGACGCCCTCCTTCATAAACCTCACCTTTTGGCAAAATAAAGCGCACACATAATTCCGCTAACGCTAAATATGCTAGCAGAAAAACTAATGAGCTAAACAGCCAGGCTAATACAGCAAGCTCTAGCTGGTACTCAATGGCCGACGCAAAATGAGCACCGCCACTTATGGCTAACGCTGCACCGATATGTTGTGCACCGGCCTTTAAAGCCAAAGGCGTAGACTTACTATCAATAGCCGATAACAACCCTGTCATCCACGTGATACGTAATCGTGTTTCTAACGCCAATAAAAATTGAGAAATAATAAAACCCAACAATAGCGCCACTAAACCCAGATCAGCATCCTGTGAGGTCCATTGCATGGCTGAACGAATTACAATCGCGGTACCAATTAAATGGGCACCAGTAATAAATGCTGC
>MAAA01031281.1_pt1 | contig 14408 bp, 6 predicted proteins | sample 1115971 | NCBI WGS metagenome assembly MAAA01 (sample SAMN04961123, study PRJNA320927) | seawater metagenome | isolation source: sample BD02T6 sea water enriched with oil for 6 days | place: USA:Gulf of Mexico | collected 2013-07-27 | reverse complement strand
CAGCCTGAACAAACGTTAACGTGCACAATTAACGAACAACGTTACGCATTTAAGGCGCTTGTAGAAACACCAAAAATTGAAACGGAGCCGCCAGTCACTAAACGAAAAGGCTCTTCGGGAAGTCTTGATATCTTTTTTTTAATATTTTTGTCTGTATTTTTATTGTACGTAAAACCAGAGAGGGGTATTTAACGCGTAATTAACAATTCTCAATCACATAACTATTCAAATATTAATTTTATATTGTATGAAATTAATGCAATTCTAATACATTGTTGAATTCACATTCAGTTTCTGACATTATGCGCCGCGCATATGGATGTGGCTTAAAGTTTCGTAATCCCTCCCCACACCTTTTGCAAAAATTATTCACACTTTTGCTATGGGGAGCTGGCGTGAAATCCTTTCTAATTATTGCATGTGCACTTTTTGCACAACACGTTTTGGCCAGTGTGCCAGAACCTTCTTTTGTTATTTATGGTCAGGTACTTTCTTCTGGTGCGCAAGTTCAGCAAACTGGCATGGTGGTCAGTGCCCGATATTCGGGGAATCATCTAGCCGAATCCTCTCTTACTCAAGAAAATAATCACGAATTTGTATTAGAGGTTCCACTGGAAGCCAACATTGGTACACGTGATATCTACAAAGCACGTGTGGGTGATGTAATTAGCTTGCAGATTGCTGGTGTTGTCGTTGCAAATATTCAAATAAGCGATCGTGGTGTTACGGTTTTTCAAAATCTTAATCTCCCTGAAAATTTTGACTCCGACGGTGACGGTATTTACGACAGCATGGAAATCGCCGACGGTAAAAACCCAAATGACCCTAACGACCCGGTAGCATTTGGTAACCTAGATTTAGACGGCGACGGTTTAAGCAATGGATTGGAGTTCCTCACCGGTACTTACGATCCATTTGGCGATTATGATGGTGACGGTTTTTCAAATCAGCATGAATATACGGTAGGTGTTAACCCCAATAATGCCCAGATCATGCCTAAGCAGCAGCCGAGCGCAGGCCAATACGCCGCTTTGCACGTACATTTAAATGCTGTCACGTTTTTACAAAACGATATAGGTGAAAACCTTACCTGGGATGAGCAGGTTAATGGCCAGCCAACGACTGTCCTGCCTATATTTTGGAATGAAGATCTGAACCTCGATCTATTGGTCGCCACTAATCAGGGTAAGGTCTTTTGGCTACAAGGTAATGAGCTTGGACAATATCTTTCCCCTTCTTTATTAAGCTTGTTTTCCCTACCTGTGGGTGGCGCCATTCGTTTAGGTTTAAGCAATATTGACGGTATAAATGCCCAAGAGTTATGGGCATTTAGTCATGTAAACAATAAGCTATATTCCTATCAACGTAGTCCAGTAGATCAGCCATATGGTGGTACACTTTGGTTTGATGCGAGCCTGCCCAAAATTGATGGTAATTTGATTATGGCCGACTTAAATAATGATGGCGCCATGGATTTGCTAGCCACCGGTGTTGATGTGGCGGCTGAAAATGTCGTTAGCGATACTTTGGTGCAGCTAACAGGTAACTGGGACGGTTACACATTGGGGTTTAATGCCCCCATTCAGCTTGCCCAGGAAGCTTATATTTCAAATAGTCCAATTGCCTTGCTAGAAAATATAGGTGAGGTGGGGTTTGATAAAAACAAAGATATCGTCATAAAAACCACCGACCAAAAGCTGCAGTTGAATCTATCGTTTAATGGTTATAACCAAGCTGCAGTGGCAGACTCCTTACAAATTGCACTGGTTACTCAGGAATCGGCCACGGTTACAGCTTCACTATTTAATCAAGGTATTCAACTGGACACTGAAAACGGCAATACACCTTTTGCAATGGCGAATTTAAACAGTGATGGCTTAGATACCACAGACTTACTGCAATACATGGGGAATAGCGTCACTAATAGCTATCAATTTCGTTTAGTGGCGGGTGTCGTGAATACCAAAGAATCAGACGGTGACGGGATTTACGATTTTAAAGACTTGAATGCAACAGATGCTAATAGCCCATTACCCAATGGACAGCAGGACTTTGATCAGGATGGAATTCCTTACGGTGTAGATGGTAATCACAGTGGCCTTGAAGATTTTGATAACGACGGTATGAACGATGCTTTTGAAATTAGTAACGGACTATCACCACAAGACCCCAATGATGCCAGCAGTGATGCTGATGGTGATGGTCGCAGTAACTATGAAGAGTTTCAAGATGGCACCAACCCGCAGGCAAAGACCTCTGTGGTAACCCAAGATGCTCGCATGATCACCAGTGTTCACGCATTTGATAGTGGTGCATCCGACATGCTGCTGATGAACCAGGAAATCGCGATCTCATCTCAATCTAGCCCAAGTGTAAAAATTTACAATTTAAATAACTTAAGTCAAATGCGCACGCTACAGGTGAGTGATAACAATGGTGTTGCCAAAATGATAAATCAGGGCAACTTGTTAGTGATGGGCAATGTCAGTGGTAGTGTAGAAATTTGGGATGCTAACTCAGGTATTCGCCTAGCGAAATTTGATAAAAATAATTCATCGGTCACAGATTTGGCCATAGATGGCACCACGTTATATGCACTTCATGCCGATGGATATTTTTATCAATATAACATCGAGACCCTTTCCTATGTGGGTCATTGGCAAATTTACGATGGTTTCTTAACCAGTATATTAGCACGCAATAATATGCTGTATATCCAAGCCTCAAACCCAGAAAAAATTATGTTTGTATGGGATGCCAGCAAACAAGAGGTTATTTACAGTATTAGCGGTAATGCTGAATGTTGTGAGAAAGTCGTGGCTGAACTATCCGGTGATACACTCATTTTGGCCAACAGTTATTCTGGCAGTGGTATTTACGCTACCAATATAGGTAATTTAAATAGCCAGCAAGTTGTATCTGATATTGATATTAGTGCTGTCCGTTCACTAAACAGCACCCTATATGTAGGCCGTAAATCAGGTGTTATCGAACGTTACTCCAGTGTCGATGGCAGCTTCCAAGGGCGAGTGGCAGCACCCTATTCCCAAGTGCGTGAAATTGAATTAATAAATGGTGGTTTTGTATCACTACACGCTGATGGCAATGTATATTTTTGGGATCACAAGTAATGACTAAACATATCGTTATATTTTTAAGCATTATTTTGTTGGCTGCTTGTTCCGGCGGTGGATCAGATGGTGCCAGTACAGACTCAAATGCCGACCCTAAATCCAATTTCAATGCGGCAGATTTTACCGTTAGTCAATTATCACCGTTGTCACAAAATGGCGAGGCGCAATTAAAAGTTCAACTGAATAACTTAACGTCTGACGATGAAATTTACATTACGGCATCAAGCGCTGATATTGAAAATGCAAAATTACAAATAACCCCTAATAGAAGCATTTTAAATCCTAATAAAGGATCTTCTCAAATACTGCTGTCAGTAAAAGATTTAGGTCTTAGCTCTCAGCCAGATATAAGCATTGAAGTTACTACATCGGGCAATACTAAAATGGAACAGATAATTACTATGGAATGGGTTAATTAAATATGAAAAAGCTCATTGTTAGTATTTTTCTGTTAAATCTATTTGCCTGTAGTGACACGGACTCCATTATGGAGGATTTAAACTATGAGGTGGGCGAGCTAGGTGCTAAGCCTGTTGCCCAAATAGACAATGCCCAAATCACCCGCGCGCAATTAGATCATGCACTAGCCTTTTACAGCTCTAACCCCATGGTGAATGCTTCTGAGGGCCGCATTAAAGTGCTTAATGAAATGATAGAAGAGCAGGTTTTATATAACAAGGCCATAGAAAGTGGATTTGATAAAAGCCCTGAATACCTTAATAACCAGCGTAAATTATTAGCCTATGAATACCGTAAATTCATTAAACAAAAAGCGGCTGAAAATACCAAGATAACGGATATAGATTTACAAATTTATTATGAAAAAAATATAAATAAATACACTAAGCCTGCCATGTCAAGGTTGGCCATATATCAGCAGCGTAATGATATTCCTAATAACTCTGGACTAAGTTTAAGTAAAGTGAAAGAGGCAGCCGAGTATCTAAAAATCCAGGATGGTTTTGGTAAGTACGCACTAGAATCCCATCACAGTAATACCGCAAACCGGGAAGGTAAATTACCCTGGGTAAGTAACGGAAATCAACTGGCCGGTATTCCTGCCATTGTTCTGGAAAGGGGAGCTGAACTAGATGTAGGTGAAGTGTCTGATCCAATTGAAACAGAAAAGGCGATATTTTTAGTACGTCTGATGGGTAAAAAAGAAGCGCTAATTACGCCGTTAGATCAAGTTAGATCCAGCCTACGCCAACAACTGGTAATAGACAGAAAACAAAAAAGGTTGAATGGCTATGTGGCTAGAGCTAAGAAAAATTCAAAGATTAAGATACTTAAACAAAATCTGAATGCGGCCGCTTCAGTAAATACATTAAATGACAGCATGGGCCCTCCGGGTTTCCCGGTTAAGTAGATAAGGGGGCAAAGATAATGATGCAGTTTATGAATAGATTAGCGCGTAAATTAAACACCCAAATAATAAGCTTTATATGTATTGGGGCTCTATTTAGCTTCAGTGGACAAGTAAGCGCCAACGTTATTGAGTTAAAAGCACAGCAATGGCAGCTGGTTTCGTTTCCTCGATTACCACAATCTGCAACCATAGAATCAGTATTTGGCGAAGCAGCCACTAATGGTCAACTTACCGCTGTGTGGACATATAATAACAGTAATCAAAGCTGGCAAAGCTGGCCAGTACAGGCGGCGTTAGCCTCGTCTAATCTTCGTGCTTTAACCTTGGGTCAAGGTTATTGGATAAAAACACAAAGTGATTTAACACTGGATTTATCGGAATCAAGCCAGACTCTTGCTGAAATGGTTTTATACCCAGGTTGGAATTTAATTGGTTTGTCAGTAGAGCAAACCATTAGCCACGAGAAAGCACTGGCTGGTGTGCCTTTTTTAGAATTGTGGAAATTTGATTCAAATCAAAACAAATTTTTAGCCATTGAAAAATCCAGTGGTTCGCAAATCATCCTAAAAGAAGAATTTTCAGATATCCATGCATCTGAAGGTTTATGGATATACATGGTCGAGCAATCTACATTATTGCCTAAGATGGGGACCCTGTTACCAGCCGATATTGATGTTGAACCGTTACTAAACATTACCGAGTACGGTGTAGAAACCTCATGGGATGGTTATCAAATGGGTGCCGATGTAGATTGGGACGGCGATAACCATTTCGATTTCCCCAATACTCAAACTCAAATAGCGTTTGGTGATTTTTTAAATCGTCAGCAGATGTCTATTACCAATGAAGGTAATGGCGTTTTATCCTGGCAGGCACAGATAAGCACAGATACCCCATGGTTGAAATTTGAAACACTGGATGAAAATAATAAATCTATCTTTTCAAGTACTCTTTCAGGAAATACCGCTGACCTAAGCAGCTCAATTACATTGTTTGCTGACCGCGTAGGGAAAGCATCAGGTAGCAAGAACCTGGCCACTATTAGCATTGTGGCTAATGGCAGTGTTACTCGCAAAGTCATTAATGTTTCAATGAATGTAGCTGACATAATAGGTGATTATGAAGTTAATATTAATTTAGAAACAATAGGTAGTGAGTTTGCCGACCTTCATAACCCAAAATACTTTTTAAGCTTGGCACGAGACGGTGATGGTATTAAAGCTTTTCTGGATGAAGAGCGTTCGTTGTTAATTCCCAGCACAACCTACTTAAGTGGCTCTTATGCCGGTGATCCTGCTTCGAACTTTCAAATATTAGGGCAAATTTCTCAAAGTGCCACTGATGCAGCGAATCCGTTTGGTAAAACAATTCGTCGCACCATAACCTATGTGGGGCGTCGTAGTGATGGCCTAGATGGCTTGTCACCCTTGGATTTAAAGGGGGAATACTACGAAAATATTTACGGTATCTTTGATGATCCTATCCAATTGCGCGGTACTTTTATTGCTAATCGTTTATCACCCTTGCCAGTTAAACAGGATAGTTTTGAAAACGACTTAAAAAATATAGTCATTGAAGCGGGTACCGAGTTGCAAAGCAGCATATTACTGGTTGATCTTGAAATGGATCAACGGCTGTCGATCACAGAGGTTATTACCAAATTAGAAATAGATCATCCATTATCGAATGCACTAACCATAAGCTTGTTAGGCCCTTTACAAGATGGGGTCAGAACCGAAGTTTTGTTGCACGATAAACAAGATCGATCGATCAAAACACTAAGTTTTGATGATCAAGACATATCCATCGACAGCCTTGGGCTTTTTAAAGACAGGGGGCAGTTGTCTCAGGGTACCTGGACATTAAAAATTGCAAATAATTCGACCAGTGTGGGTGAGTTGGTTAATTGGAATCTGCTTATAAACGGTGCCAAAGTCTATCAGGTAAGTGGTGTGGTAGCGCCCGGTGTTCGTTTAAAACTAAGTGGTTGCGGCATTACGCAAACGGTTACCAGTGACGCAAGTGGTAACTTTGTTTTTGAAGGTTTAATTCCGTGTGATTACGAGATAAGTGTTGCTCAGCTGGGTTATGAAGCTACTGCCACCAGCGTGAGTGTTTTGAGTTGTGAAAATGGTCAAGCATGTGAATACGTGGTGCCTTTGACATCTAGTCAACTAGCAGAGCTGGCTCCACAGTTAATCACTACAAATGATGGTATGAAGGTCATTATCTCACCTGCGGACTCAATTTTATCCAACAACCCTGCTCAACCCATCCGACTTAATGGATTGGACGTAACAAACTATAGCAACTTATCAGTGTCGCTTGTTGAGCGCCATTGGAAGCTATATAAACGCGTAAATTCCTGGAGCAGCATTAATAGTCACGGTTATTTAGTGGATGTAAGTCACAGTGGTAATCAAGTGCCCCCAGGTAATAACTACATTTCATACTCTGAAGACTATACAAAATGGAACCCCAGTAATGCTGTTTTATTAAGTCATTACCCGCAGTTAGATCCACGTGGGGGCTATGGTGCAATTTCGGCGGTTACTAATGGTAATGGCAGCGCCAGTATCTTTAGTTCTAACAGCATAGGTCAAGGTGGTATTAGTGTTGCCAAAGATGACGTACTGACATTTTCAGTCTTCCTAAAGGCAGGCTCCACGAGTCAAGCAAGCTTTCGTTTTGTTAGCGAAAACGGCCCAGTGAGTTTTGAAGTGCTTGATTTCACCACGGGCAACCATATAGCAGGGCAAGACCTTGCTTCTAATGTACGGGTACTCGCCAATGGTTGGGTACGTGCTTCGGTGACGATTCAGACGTCTGCAAGCTACAGTAATTTTTATGCCGAACTACTTATTGCCAGTGATGGTAACGATGCTGCGCCAGCCAGTGGTGCGGCTTTTGAAATGTTTGGCCCGCAGTTAGAACGCCATGATAATGCCTTAACCATGGACAGCGTTAACGAAGACGACCTAACCATTTATTTATCTCTAGCAAATAAAGCGGGTTACATTGCCACCAATGGCAATCACGGTGTTCGTTCGGTGAATAATCAAGTGAATGTATTAATTAGTGAGCAAACATCCAGTGCCCCTAACTGGCTTTACGATATGGATGATAAGGAATCTAATGCCGGGATTTATTATTTACTCCTTAATAGTACGGTTAAAAATACCAGTAATGTCACTCAAACCATGAGTTACACCACCAATGATATAAGTTTGTCTTATGCCAATTTAAACCAGATACATTTTGCAGTCACCACCACAAATGGCGCGGCGGGCAGTACCACCATGAAAGTGATGGATTCTGCCACCTTTGATATAGATCGCCCAACGGTGGGAGAATTTAACCCGCTCACCGACAGTAATCATTTTAATTCTGACATTAACCCCGCCACGCAAACTAATGCCGTAGGGGATATTTCTGATGCACAACTTAATGAAGCGGTGGGTAACCCTAAGAATCATTACCGTATTTTTGTGACCACAGGTCAGTTATTTCAAACCGGCTCCATGTACGGAGGTTCAGGCCGTTTAGATGTGGGTGTGCAATCTCAAGAGGCCAATAAATAATGAAAAATAGTCAATTATTGCGCAGTATTGTTGTATCCCTGAGTCTATTATCGTTTGCCCAGCTAGCAGATGCCCGCGACCGGAAATATATCGATACCGACATCACCGAAGGCTGGCGCTTATTAGATTGCGGCCAGCGTTACAAAGAAACCTGGGTAAATGAACGTGAACAGCAAGGTTTGGGTAAGACCTATGCAGAGCTATTGGCCAGCTTAAATACTGTTCCGGTAGGCACGGGATGCACCGACACCAATGCAGAATCTGGACAGCGCTTAAGTCACCAAGGTTTTTTAAACAATGCAGCACTAAAATTTTCAGCCGCCATGCAAAGCAAAACCGGCGACTCCTTAGAACAAGCAAAGTGGGGTTTGCAAGAAAGTTTTAGTCTTATGTCGGAAGCGCATTTAGTAAAGGGCAACGATCTACTATTAAACGGTTTACGCAGCCGCTTTAAAGCCGAACCTGAAAGCAAAAGCCAAATTGAGATGCTGGGTGACAGTGTGGCCGAGTTTCAAGTGGGCTTGAAAAATGGCCTGCCATTATTGATGGATCACAGTGCCGACATACGCCGCGCAGGTGAAATTAACGCTCACTTCCCCTTTTTAGTCGCAAACACCGAGGGCCCCATCAGTAATAACGAATACATGCAGTTTACCGAATTGCTAAACCGTTATGGCATAGCGGCCATCAGTGAGGCCAAATATTTTTATTACAAAAACAATATAAAGGACATAGATAACCCGCCTTTTAATAACTTTCCTGGGGTAGAAGATTTAGATTTTAATGGTGACAATATTGAAAACGAAGCGGGACGCATAGAAGCCTCCAAGCGGGCCAAAACCGCCGCCAGTAATCTGTATTTACAAGGTGTATTGCTTGCCGCCGAGCAAGAGCCCAATACCTTTCAAACCAACAATGGTTACCAGTTAAAGCGCCAATTAAATGAGGCCGATCGTCTTTATTTAGACATTCAAAATGGTTTTAACCCATTAAAATTAGCCGGTGATTTTATGCCCTATCAAAGGGTAGAGAATTTTTTACAATTGGCGCGGGCTCGGGTTAATGATGCGTCTTCAGCAGAAAATGCAGCAGTGGCCAGCAAACGCACCTTTGAAACTGATTCAACCGCGTTAGCCTCTGAATTGCGTAGCCAAACCCAGCAATACCTGAATCAAATGGAAGAACTCACCGGCTTGCCTTCTACCAATTACGATTTACAAGAATTGGTCACTAGGGAAGGGAGAGCGCAATATAAAGCGGATGCCCATGAATATGCCGAGGTGCAGAAAAAAGGCCAGATTGGGGTTCAATATATAAGTATTGAGGAGTCCATGCTGCAGGTTAAGGGTATTCATTTGCAAATTGCACAAATTCCTAAGCGAATTGGTAATGAAGAGCAAAGAAACGGGCGAAGCACCTCTCTAATTTTATCTACGGGTAAAAAGATAAGTGCAATGCAGTTGGCGGTTGGTGTTGCTAATCAATTTCATTATATTGCGAATGGATTTGGTTCCGGTGTTACTTTTAATCCCGGTGCAATTGTTCAGGCAATTAGTAATGCATCAACAAATATGGCCCAAGCTATTCAAAGCGCCAAATTAGATGATTTTAATAGTGAAGCCACGATTAAAAATCTATTATTAGAACAAGATATTCTTTCAGTATCCTTACAGCAAATTCAAAAAGATGTAGAACGCCAAAAAGCAATAGTGGATACCCAGTGGGCAAATCTAGATCGAATTCTAGCTAATTACGCCGTCGCTCAAGAAGACTTAGCCGAAGCTTACTTCAGTAACCCGGCTTACCGTATGGAAGCCAGTCGCGCCGAACAAACTGCTGAAGACACCTTTGAAACCGCACTGGAATTAAGTTACTACGCCGCCAAAGCGCTGGAATACCAATGGAGTGAAAAATTCAACAACCCGGTACTGCGCCTTGATGGTGGTTTACCAGAACCACTGGCGGTAAGCTTTGATGCCTTTATGCGGGCCGAATCTATTTTTGGTGCCCAGTTTGCCGATCGTCATGAACCCAGTCTGGATGGTTTTTTAGATGCCATGCAAGCCTGGGATGTGAAGATGCGCCAACTAAGATACCCAGAGCGTCAAATTGCTACGGTGCGTTTTTCATTGCGAGATGACTTATTAGGTTTAGGTGAATACTCCCCTGAGGTAGCCGAAGCTAAGTTTCGCTCAATGGTGGATAAAAGTCGCTATCTAGGGGAAAACACCGCTAACCCTGATATGAAAATGAATTTTACTCTGGATATTTTGGATGAGAGTTTATTTCCGGCCCATCCCAATATTAAAATTGAAAATATTAAAGCCAACCTAGTGAGTACCGCCTCTCGCTCAATACGTGGCAGCAGTAACATGGCCCCGGCCTTAGTGGATGTTGTGTTATTAGACCGCGCCAATGTACGTACTTTTTTTGCGGAATACCCTGCAAGGGATGACTTGCTTTCTTACCAGTTGCAAAGTGGTCGTACCCTTGAAGGTTCACCTTTTATTGCCACAGTAGAGGCCAGCATAGATGGTTATGCCAGCCCAGTGGCCAGTGCCAATACGCAATTGGCCAATCACAGCCCCGCAGTGAGTACTTGGGTATTAAGGTTTAAAAATAATCGCTACAACAACCGCGATCTTAAATTGGAATACTTAGCTGATGTTGAATTTGAAATTCAATACAGTTTTGGTAAACCCAGAGACTTTAGTTTTCCCGCTAGCAACTAAATTAATTTATACATTTAAATAAGCAGATTTTTCGGAGACACACATGAAGTATTTATTACGGGGCAGCGTTTTAGCCTTTATTGCGTTGTTCTTATTGCCCAGTGCATTTGTACAAGCGGCTAATAGCATTACCCAGTTGGTGCCGTTTCAGGGTCGCCTGCATAACAGCAGTGGCAATGTGGTGAGTGATGGAGTGTACGATATAAGTTTTTATATCTACGACACGTCTACCGGTGGCGAATTTGTTTGGTCTGAAAACCACACACAAGTCAGTGTCATTCATGGTTATGTGAATGTATTGTTGGGGGCCACACAAGGGGCGTCTTTTCCAGAGAATGGTGTGGATTTTTCAACCCAAAAATATTTAAGTATCTCCATTGAAGGGGGACAGGAAATGTTTCCCCGTCATCAGCTAGTGCCAACCTTTCATGCATTTAACGCCGACAAATTAGGCGGCGAAGATGCAAGTACCTATGCCCAAATTACCTATGTAGATAATGAAATCACTACGGTGACGTCAGCCGTTAATAGTATATCTACCAATATCAATACTATTGTTTCTACAAGATTTGTTAATTCAGGCAACGTGGCCGCAGAAGCCGTAGACTCACAAACGTTGGACAATATGGATTCAAGTGAATTTTTACATGCCACCCAAATCCAAGACTTTGTGCCAGTGGGTGCCATTATTACTTGGCCCACCGATACCATTCCAAATGGTAGCCCATATATAGAGTGTGATGGTAAGGCTTATGACCCCGCTGTGTACCCTGAGTTGTATGCGGTACTTGGGCACCGTTACGGGTCGGATGGTACAAAATTCAGAGTGCCCGATTATCGCGGCATGTTTTTACGTGGCTGGGATCACTATGCGGGCAACGACCCAGACAGTACTAATCGTACAGTGAGCGCCACTAATCTAACTAAAACTGATGGGGTTGGTTCATACCAAGGAGATCAACATAAAGAACACAACCACGGTTATACCGGTGTTGAAGGAACAGGTCATCCGGATGGATCAGGTGATAATACTTCGATAGGTTATGTTAATAGTTACCCAACCAAGACCCAGCTAAAAGATGAAGGCGGCAGCGAAACTCGCCCTAAAAACCTATCGGTTATGTACATCATTAAAGCTTCTTCTTATACGCCTACTCCTTAATAAGAATTTAAACACGTGCCAGTAGTAACCCAGCTCATTAATGCCTTTTTTAAGCAGCAAACACCTCGTTTGCTGCCGTTTATTGTTGCCTGTTTGTTTGTCTCTTTTAATGTTCAAGCAAGCGATACCTCTGTAAAAGGCAATAATATTTCATTGCCCAGTGGGCCGGGCAGTTTAGAAGGGTTGGGCAAAGCGTTTGAGCCCAGCCTAAATACCGGTGGCGCCAGTTATGCGGTGAGCATTGCTGTGCCTCCAGGCCCAGGTGGCATGCAGCCGGCGCTGTCATTAAATTACAGTTCGGGTAAAGGGGCAGGCATTGCGGGATTGGGTTGGCAGGTTAATTTTCCATCACTAGAGCGTAGCTTACAAAATGGCCAGCCCGAATATTCGGCGCTAGACGTTTTAACCTACATGGGCGATACATTGGTGCCGTTAACCGACGGCTCGTGGGCACCCAGTAAACAATCACAATTTATTCGTTTTTATCCTACTCATTTAGGGTTTATCGCCAAAGACAAAGCCGGTAACGAATTTGAATTTGGTGCCGTTAATGAATTATTAGACGCCTCAAACGCTAATGTATCCATAGGGCCCAATACCAATACCTTTAATGGCATATACAAATGGTATTTGACCAAGCATACCAACGCCAAGGGTTTATCGGTCAGTTATGAATATGCGGCGCCAGTGGATGCCAATGATGAACAAGTGGGTAAAACACCTTCTATTAATGTTTTAGCCATTAAAAAAATTACCTATGGCATAAACAACCAAGCACAAAACAGCATAGCGTTTATTTATGAAACCCGCCCTGATGGCTTTAGCTCATATCAGGCAGGTTTTAAGCAGCACACTCAACACAGATTAAAAACCATCAATGTCAATCACGGCAGCCGTGCCCTTTGGCATTATGAGCTGGCCTATGATTATGAATCAGGCGATGCCCTATACCCACAAAAACATCAGCAAGCTTTAAATGCAGGTTTAAGCCTGCTTAAAAAAGTCACACGCTTTAATGCAGGGGCCACCCGTTCTTTGCCCCCCATGCGTTTTGATTACAGTGATATTTATACCCATGATTTAGATTTACCACCCTTGGGCAATTTTCCTAGCGATGAAGACATCGACCGAAATCACAATGGAATATTGGATAGTAACGCGTTAATTGAAATACAAGCGCTGCCCACCGGCATTAACCTGTTGGGCCAAGATGCCATGTTTACCGACCTAACCCGTGACGGCTTGCCCGATTGGTTATTCTACAAAAATGGCCAATACCAATGGGCCAAAAATTTAGGGCCTGATCTTTCTTTAGATGGAAAAGGGGGCCAACCACAATTTTCAGCGGTTAAAGTATTAACAAATGTGCCAGTAGCCCCGCTCAGTGATGCATCGGTAGATTTAATTGATATGAACGGCGATGGCCAAGCGGATTTTTTACATCGCATTAATGATGCCACCTGGCTGTATTATGCCAACCGTGGTAATGGTGAATTTGCACCGGCGGTGGCCTATCCTGCTGCCCCTACATTACGTCCCGGAACGGACGGTGTGGCGTATATGGATATTAACCTAGACCAGCGCCTGGATATTATTTCAGCCCAAAATCAGTATTTACGTTACTGCCAAAATGGCGAAAGCCATGCCGTGGCTAATTTGTCGCAAGGTTACGATGAAGATTTCCCGCCGTTTGATAATTTTCCGGGCCCGGAAGACATAGATCACAACGCCAATAAAAAAATTGATATTCCAACTTGGCAGTGCAGTGGCAGTATCGCCAGCCCGTTACCGGCCGGCATTAATTTAACCAACAAAGAAGTTACTCTCACCGACATGAACGGTGACCGCTTAAAAGATTTTGCCAGGGTGCGCTCGTATAACTCCAAAATTGAAGTGACTTACTGGCCCCATAAAGGCAAGTTGGCCTTTGATGATGGGGTAATGCTGGCCAATGCACCGGATGCCACAGGTTTAATATTAGAAAAGTTAAAACTGCAGGACATTAACGGCGACGGCCTTGCCGACCTAGTGTACGTGCAATCTGGGCAAGTTCGCTTTTGGTTACAACAGCTCACCATAAACGGCCCCGCCTTTTCTGACGCACAAGCCTTAACGGCCCCCAGTTACGAGCAAGACGCCACCGCATTATTTCAAGCCGACATTAATGGCAATGGAACCTCCGATTTTATTTGGCTAAGCGCTAACGGCACCCCTGTTGATGAATTAAGTGGGCCCACATTTTTAGACGTAAGTGGCGATACCAAAGCCAACCTGTTAACCATTATAGATAACGGCATGGGGTTACGTACGCAATTAAGCTTTACCAGTATGGGAGCCATGCAGGCCGCGGCCACAACAGCCGGTTACCCATGGAATACCTCCAGCCCAGTAGCACAGCAAATTGTCTGTAAACGGTCGCACTTATTGCCG
>MAAA01014240.1_pt1 | contig 14453 bp, 14 predicted proteins | sample 1115971 | NCBI WGS metagenome assembly MAAA01 (sample SAMN04961123, study PRJNA320927) | seawater metagenome | isolation source: sample BD02T6 sea water enriched with oil for 6 days | place: USA:Gulf of Mexico | collected 2013-07-27 | reverse complement strand
GCAAACGAAAACGCGAATGTGGTGAAATTGGTATACACGCATGCTTCAGGTGCATGTGGGCGCAAGCCCGTGGGAGTTCGAGTCTCCCCATTCGCACCAAACTTTCCCTTTAGAATCAATCTCTTACAAATCCCTCTAATATTAGAGCTATCTCATATATCCATTTTCCGAATATTTTCCGAATATCCTTTCCGAATATACAGTATGTAATTATGTACAGTTTTAGCCTACCTGGTCGCTTTAATTATGCTCGGTTTTCGATCATAAACCGCTTCCATTTTTTTGCTTCTGTGGCCGCCTTCTTTGGTTTCATGATCGGTAATGCCTTTGGCTTTTATGTCGTGAAACGTGAACGTTTCTATCAATAAAACTTGAACTCCATCAATTTCTAAACCTTTTTCCATTGCCGTTTTTCGTATCCGTTTCCAAGCACTATTGCGTGTGTCTTCGGTGATGAATCCGCCACTTCTTGATTTAAACAGTGGGCGTTTATTTATCCTGTCGGGTGCCTTGGGGTTGCACAATTTTTTAGCGTCTTTTAATGCTTGAGTGAGTCGAGGGGACCAGGCTGTGATTTCATTTTTTGAGTGCTTACCACGCTCAACAAAAATACCTTCTTCTCGAAGGTGCTCGTCTTCGGTAATGCCGCGCACCTCTGAATCACGCATACGGCACAAATAGGAAAATTCCATCATGGGTGCGATCCATGGGCAGCCGGATTTTAACGCGATTTCATAAACCAGATCGTATTCCCAATCTTCGATATAACGGTCCCTGGGTTTCTCTTCGAATTTACGAACATGCTCACAAGGGTTGGTGGCGTTGTAGCCGTACTCGATTGACCAGCTAAACATACGTGACAAAAAACCATGGTCTTTATTGGGGGCGGCGAAACCTTTAAATCCTTTCTTCTGGCTGGCCGTGCTAAGCGCATCCATGTAGCGCCTAACGTCTATGGATTGGACTCTTCTGGGCAGTAGTTTCCCAAATGCCGGTTTAAGTCGGTCCATGCGGTAAACATCATTTTTCTTTTGGCCTTTGGATAGCTTATTCCATTGCTGGCTGGCCATGTACTTATCCATGAGCCAGGACATGTCTTCCCTAATGGCGCTGGCGGCCTTTGCTTTGGCGTAAGCGGCAAATACATCGATCTTTGTTTTATCGTTTTCTACGGGCTGTCTTTGGGCATTACGCTCAATTTTACCCAGCTTGGTACAGCCGCCTTCTTTGGGGCGGTATTCGTACTGGCATTTACCTCTGTATACCCGGCCTGGTAGCCAGTTATCTTTGGGGTTACTGCGTTTTCTTGGCATTAGTGAAATTGCCTAAGGTCTAGCTCGTATTCATTGTCCTGGGAAGCGCTAACAGGGGACAGTGAATTGTTTAATGCAGTTGCGGTAAGTATAGGCCAACCGTCATGTCGAATAATGAAGCGAACGCCAGAGTTGCGCAGTACAGTGCACTGAGCTTCCTTTTGAGCTGCTCCGGTTAGTTCGATCATGTCCGTGCGGGTTAGCAGGTCGTTCATTAGTATTTCCTTTATTAGAATGTGTGATTTGACCTCAACAGCTAAAACATCGTTAGAAGCTTACGGTTTCTATGGTGTGGGCGCATTTTGGGATGGTGCTCTAGATGTGTAATTTATCGGACTCTATAATCTAATCTATCTTAGATTTACCGTCAAGGGTAGGGGGGGCTAAGGCGGTTGTAAAAGCCCGTACTAGTCGGGCTTTGGGTTATTCATCTATCTTGGTAGGCCCAAAGAGGATCAATAGCGAATAAGGAGCCAATGTAGATGTGTTGGGTAACGTTTACAGGCTCCCAGCCAGACTCAGTGGACAAAAACCTCAGCATCATTCCCTGAGGGGTGTTTTCCGGTAGGCCGATAACGACTAAACCATTAACCATGTACATAGCTGGGGTGAGTGGTTTAGGGTCTAAATCTCTATTTATGTAAAGTCTATCTTTGTTGTTTATCATTGGTGCCATACTGTCACCATCCATCATGGTTACAAAGATTGCGTCGCCTGCATATTCATTGACAGTCACTATTGACTTGATTTCCCTGGCTATTGCTCCGCCAGCTATATAGGAGGGTAATTCACTCATTGTAGGGTTTTCGTAGTATTTAGTGATGTTAAAAAAGCCGCTTTTAGTAGCTCCTCCAGCCTGCTCTCCGGTCTCATGCCTTAGCCATTGCCAATTTGTGTTGAGGGCTGTACACAGTTTGTCAGCATTATCTCCTTTTGGTAATTGTGTGTCTGACTCCCACTGAGTCACAGAGACAGATGATACCCCTATGAGGTCACCTAACCTCTTTTGCGTAAGCCCATGTTTCTTACGCAATGAGCGAATTCTTCCACCTGTTGTATTCATAAATCAAACCCAAACTGTTTTTTGTAATAATGCTTTGACTCTTGGTCTAAGGCAAGTTATTACTGTATCCGTCTTCTTAGATTGATTGCTAAAACTACACCGGATGAAGTTTTAGGGCAGCCAAGCGTGGCTCAAGAGAGGGCTTTAATCTTATCGCAGTCAGGCTGGGCTATTAATCCTGCTGTGTTGCTTAGGCGAACCAAGTGCCCATGGGGCCGCAATTTCATATGTACGAATTAATAAAAGGCTGTTTGAAGGCGGAGATACAAAAGTGAGTAAGGTATCAAAAATTATTCGAGGACCAAAACTGGAGTGTAATTTTTATATTTTAGATAAAAATATTTCAGAAAACCCACGCCTTTCGTGGGAGGCGAGAGGCGTTTTGATTTTTTTATTGGGTAAACCCGATGACTGGAAGGTAAGTGTTGCACATTTAATAAGTGTTGGGTCTGCGAAGCGCGACAAGATATACAGAGTAATTAATGAATTGATCGCAGCCGGGTATTGTTCGCGAATTAAAGGCCCTAAAGGTCATGGATGTGATTACGTCCTTACAGAGTGTCCACATACGGATAACCCGGTAGTGGAAATCCCACTTACTGAAAACCCGCTTCCGGTTAAGCCGTTTACGCCTGAAGCGACACAAATAAGTACTGATAATAAACAAGAGGTGAATAAAACAAATAAAAAAAATATACAAAAAAAGTGTGACCTTGATTGGTCAGCCATTCAATTATCGGAAAAACAAAAAGCTGATATTCGAGGTATTCGAATAGCAGCAAAAGTGAAATTAACTCAGTTAGCGTTGGACTTCATTATTAAGGAGTTTCACCTGGCAAGTACGGCAGGTATTGGGTTCGACGAATCTATTGGTATTTGGGCAGTACGAGGCTGGAAAGCCTACAAAGCCGATTGGGCTTTAAATCATAAAGGGGTGAAAGATGGACAAAAAACTAACGGCGCAATTAGCGTCCTTTCAGACACTGACTTCTAACGCTGAAGCGTTACAGGATCGCCGGAAAGATACTGAGGCGGATAGAGAAGTTGTTAATTATATTTTTCATAGGATTCAGGCAATTTGCCCGGGCTGGCAGTACTCACTGGGACATATGAATGAACATGAAAAACAGCAGCTATTGAAAACCATGAAGCGTGAATGGCTTAACGAGCTAATGGATAGGGGAATAAATCAGAAAGAGCTCATTGATTACGCCCTTAAAAAATTAAAGGAAGGATCAAGTCCATTTTTCCCTAAGGTTGGCAAGTTTATCGAATGGTGCGATGAAGGCCGTCTGCCAGTAGGCACAAAAAAGGAGGCTGAATCATACATAGAAATACAAAAATACAGCTGCCAGCCAAGGGAAAGCCGTGAACCAAGTACATTGTCACCTGAGACCTATCACACGTTTAGTGTGATCTGTGACATTGGAGAAATGGATATTCTCAATATATGGGATAGGACAAAGGCGCTTGAATGTTGGAGTAAGCACCATAGGGAAACCTTGCAGCTGCTGAAGGACGGGAAGACCTTAAAGATAGCTCCACCACCAGCAGAAAAACTTGAACATTTACATGTGCCAGCAAAACCAAAAACGGTATCTGAGGCATTTATTAGCATGAGGAAGGGATTGAAATGAGAAACTTGGAAAATATCTTGATTGAGCAAAAAATAAGCACTGTAGAGTTGGGAGAGCTTATATATCACCAAAATGATAGCGTCGTAAGTTGTGCAAAGGAACTTGCAGTAAAGATGAACTGGGTTTTATCGCATTTGCGAATAAAGTCTGAATTGGGACCTATTAAAGCATTGGACTTGAATAAAACTCAGGCTCTCGCTGTAACAACCCAGTTAGCGCCAGATCACGTAACAGATGTTGTTGACTACTGGAAGAAATTTGAAAGTTTACGTCCAAGTACGCTTAATGAGGCGGAGCATGCTTTAGAATATTTGGTGGACGAACTAAAGGAGCAGGCTTCATTAATTCAATTGTGCAAGGCTAAATTGGGCATAGAAAATGGCTACACAACTGAAGAGTTAGCAGCGGAATTGGATTTAGATGTTATCGGTCTAAACCTGATGCTTGCAGATTGGAAGGTGCAGCACTGGATCAATGGATTTTGGGTGCTTGGAGTAGCGTACCAGGAGTTAGGGTTGGTTGCTGAGGCGACACTTTTGGATGAAAAATTTAAATTTAGTGGCAATTTGAAGTGGACGGAAAAAGGCCGAACGTTCCTCCGTGATCATTTTAGTAAAGAGACTTATGTTCAGCCCACATCGTCGCAGAGGTTAAAACTGTTGAAAATATTTTCCTCTGGTGTGACAGAGAAAACACACATAGATGTTCTAGTTCACTTTGGCTTATGCCTTATGTCGGAATCGGAGTTGTCCGAAAATCATTATGGGCAGCGTATTAGCTGATAATACTTAGCTAAACTCTACCGGTGTCAATGGCCTAGGTATTTGTAGTGCGCATACCAGAATCGGCACCGAGTAAAACGAGGGAAGGGCTGAAAACACATTGGGTCGTAGCAGCAGGTTTTGGGGGGAGGGATATAAACCCTGTATTCCAAATCTTAGCCGCGAAGAAGGTATTTTTGCATGCTTTTACGTGTAAAAACATGATTAGAATTTAGGTAAGGGCCGCGAACAGGGAATCTTAACTGGATGAACAAGGTGTGATTAATGACATTATCAAAAAAGCTAGAGTTGGCCTGCCATGAGTATCTGGTCGACCTTAATTGGTCCAAGGCAATGCAGAGGGCTGGTTATAAAAGAAGTACCGCTAAAAACAGTGGCACTAGATATTTTGAAAGGGTTGAAGTCCAAGCACTTGTAGACGAGCTCATGGCTCAACGTAAGGAGCGTATCAAGCGCGACGGTGACGACGTCATTAAGGAGCTAGAGTGCGTAGCCTATAGTAATATTATGGATTTATTTGAGAGCGAGGTAGAAGGAGAGGGTGGCCTCAGCGAAAATAAAACACTGGTTCTAAGGGACTTGAGTGGCTTACCCTGTTCGGTTACGGCGTCAATACGTGACATCAAAATCACACCTGTATCAGCTCAATCTCCTGGTAAGATAGAGATTAAACTGCATAACAAGCTAAGCGCGCTGGAGGCTCTAGGGCGCCACTTTCAGTTGTTCGACAAAGGCGCTGATCAAGGCATTGAGTTTCATATGCATATGGATTTAGGGGGGGATAGCACGGACCAAGCACAAGAATGACGGTTATCAGAGCAATCAAATTATGATTTAGGGGTGGCGGCTCTCTTGCGAAGTCCGCACACGATTAACTAATGAACTAGGGTGTAGTGATAGGGTTCGGTCACAGGGGAGCTGGAGTGAAAAGGATGTTGAGGTGAAGCCTCTGACCTAGCTGTTAGTCACTAATGGTTCCGAACTATCATGAGTAACGTAACCAGGGGCTATTTTTAACAATTTTATATCGTCTAACTCATGCAGGTTCATTAGCTGTAGATGATACTCCTTGGGGTTAAGATTAGCTTTTTTCGAGCAATCCACCCGAAGATCAACAAGTATAGATCCAGCAGTTACTCTATTCGCCTCTACATTAGATACTGGACGGCCTTGTAATCCAAGGTCCATAGCTAAGGCTTCTTTCTGTGGGTGTCGTGAATGTGGTGCCAGAGACAGCGTTACTGGTTCGTTCCAATCTTTATCTGTGAAATTTTCTAGGTACTTTAAATGAGGCCTTTCTTCTCCAATGCTTTCTATACGGCTAAAGCGAAATGTACGGTAGGAATTTTTCTGGGGATCGTATCCGCGGAAATACCACGCTCCGCCTCCATTAAAAATTGCATGGGGGTAAATACAGCGTTGCGTTGAGCCAGACGACCCAGAAACATAAGACATCTCAATGCCTGTTTTGGATACCATTGCCCGGGTAACTGCACTCACTTTATCTTGGCATAGAGGGGCAGTTATAGTATTTGGGCGCATTGGTCCGTAGCCAGAAGTGGATAGTTGTTTTTGCTCTGTTCCATAAGCGAGTAAAGGTAAAACGCTTTCAGGGCTTGGTGATGTGAGGGGGATAAAATTTTCAGTGTAAACATAAGATTTTTTGGCTGGGTTCATAAGAAGAGCCTCAGGGTTTGCAGCTGAGTATTCGCCGAATATACGTGTAGCTGTCACATTCCCAATCCCAAGATGACGAGTTAAGTCCTTGCGTTGAATACGGCCCCAATAAAGTAGATACGTGTCAATGATCAAATAGCGGTAGTCAGTCGTATTCAAGAGGTCAGCTCTCAGTTCATTTTTGATGATGGTCATCATAATGAACTGTATAAGTGTCGTCTAGCATTCGTTTGTGAATGGGTTAGTATGAAGTTAAGTCACAAAAGACATGTATTGCGGTAATTTTTAAAGTAAAGGATAGGTGGAACACTATGGAAGGACGATACTCCCTGTTGCGGATCATCATGATCGACTGTCACATACAAGGTCGAGTCACTGAATTAAAGGTAGATGATCATACCAATATCAGCGGCACTAACGCAGCGGGTAAGACTACTCTGCAACGCTTACTACCTCTTTTCTGGGGGGAGCGACCTAGTAACATTCAACGCCGCAGTAAGGTTAAAGATACAGTCCCAAGGTTTTATTTACCACGTGAATCGAGCTTGCTCGTCTATGAATATATACGTGTCAACGGTCAAATTTGCCAAGTAATAATTTGCTCAGACCCTACACATGAAAAACTGCAATACCGTTTTGTCGGAAAAGCTTATAACGAAGATGATTACGGTATCCGAAAGTTAGATGGTAAATATAAGCCGGGCTCTGTCCGTGATATCGGTGGCAACTTACGTCTCAGAGGGGTTGAGTGCAGTGAGTTAATTAGTAGCGTGCAGGAATATCGGGCGGTCATTCAAAATAACCGCCAATATTTGCGAATGAATAGAAAGTTGCGTACGAACTTATCGTCACTGGCCTATCAATTCTCTATGTGCGATGCCAATGAATCACTTGTTCATATGGAAAAGATAGTGTCTGCGATTTTAACTAAGAATGGCAAGCTGGATGCTATGCGACAGATGGTGGCTCAGATTATTCAAGAGAACAGTCAAGCCTTCGAAGCACCTAAGATCGATGGTGATGCCTTGAGGGCAATGACCAATGATATTGCAATGTTGCTAGCTTTTAAATCCAATCAAAAGAATTTTGATGAATTAATTGGTATTGGATTAGAATTTGACGACGTTATTCTTTCAGTATCTACTCACAAAAGTCAATTATTGTATTTTAAGCCAAAACTTGAGGAAATAATTGAGTCGCTTGAATCTGAATTAGAAATTTTAAATAAGAAGAAGAAACAACTGAGTAATGACTGGGAGAAAAGTCGCGGGGGCCTCATAAAGGATAGGCAAGAAAAGGAATCAAAGAAAGATATTGTTGAAAACCGAATTACAAATATCCAAGACAAAAGAAAGTGGTGGATCAAACAAGATATTCGTACTCTGAAAGCTGATGTAGAGGCTTTACCGCAAAAACGTGATATCAAACATAGTAGTGAAGAGCGTCGTGCAAGTTTACTTGAAGAAGTGGCTGCCGATGAACTTAGGCTTGAATCACAAAAGCGTAAAGTACTAGAAATATTTGATAGGCAGCAGACAAAAAAACATAACCAAATAAACCAGCTAAAAGATAAAAGACTCAGCGAGGAGAATACTTATAACGATAATAAAGTAAGGTTCTCGGTAGAGCACAATGCTGCTATTAATGTAACAAAAGATCAGCATCGCGAAATTTTTTCTAATTATGATCGTCAAATCTCAAGCCTTAAGATTAAGATTGGTACAACCAATAAAACACAGGAAGAAGAAAGTCGTCTGCTTACAGTCGAGAGGAGTTATAAAGAATCAGAAAAGAAGGCAGTTAAACTCAATGGCGAGCTATTAGCTTTAGTAAAAGAAAAAGGCAGTTTGAATTCAGAGCGTAATAATGAGGAGCGAGTATTTACAGAGTTATCGCGTGACATTAATGAACTTGAAGATAGGATTCATGAATTATCCATAGCGGCTCACCCTGTAGCAGGCTCATTACAAGAGTTTTTAGAGGAATCAGTACCTGACTGGAAAATTAATATAGGTCGAGTTATTGAGCCAGAGCTACTCCGTTGTACCGATCTTGACCCTACTTTAACTGAAGGTAGTGCTTCAAACGAGATTTGTGGTGTTTCATTATGTATCAAGAAGATTGAGCCTCCCAAGTTTCTAGCTGAAAAAGCAGCCCTCATGAAAATGATTAATGATGAGGAATCTCTTCTTTACTCATCTACCGCCAAGAGTGAAAAAGTTAAAGGTTCACTGAAAAAAATTAACCTCAATTTAGAAAATATAGAGCGTAATATCAATGTGATTGAATCACATATTTCTAGCGCTAAAGCTGATGCCGAATCACACAAGGATTTATGGTATATGGCTAAAATTGAGGTTCAGGACGCAGTAGATACTAGAAAGCAGGAGGCGATTCGTCAGTGTAAAGCAATCGAAAACCAGCGTGCCTCCTTAGAGGGTAAGCATAATGAAGAGTTAAATAATATAGTTGATATATATAGAGAGCAAGGTATTGACGAACTTGAGCGCTGGCAAGGTATCCAAGAAGCTATTAACGATGATATACATGCCGCCGAGAGTAGCCTTGATTCGCTAATATCGCATAAAAGTATACGCATTGAAGAGCTGGAAAATGATTTTAAGGTGGCATTGAATGAAAAAGGAATTGATGACAAAGTCATTGACGGTTTAACTCAGACCATTAAAGACTTGGATGACGAAATCAAGAATCTAGAAAGCCGAAAAAGCCTCATTCCAGATTTTGAGGAATGGCAACGGTCTATTTGGGAAATAGAATTACCGCTAAAGAACAAAGAAGTTGCCGAGCTAAGCAAAGGAATTGCTCATTTGCATGGGAGAATCAAAGATGAAGACGCTAGATTTGAGGTGCAACAAGAGGCTATAAATGCTAGCAAAGTGGTAGTTGAAGGTGGTTATCGTGATTATATCAATGAAAAAGACCGCATGACTCGAATCCAGAAGGAGTGGGGAGCGTTTGATGAAGTATCGGTACCTGAAGCGCCCTTTTCACTAAACTGTTTGAAGCAGAGCATGAACGAGTTGAGGGCAAAGCTAAATCGCTTTGGAGCGCTTTTTCGTCAAATTAGCGAAAAAATTGATTCGGTAGCTAACATTATCAGTCTCAAAGGCAATGAGGCAATACGTGGGGGATGGCATCAGCTCTGTGAAGAAGCACAGCAAAGTTGTGCCGGGTTACCGGATGGTCATGCATACAAACGCCATGCTTATATTATTGAGCGGCTGCCGCATTTGGTTCATGACCAGATTGTTAATATCGAAGCCTTACAGAAGTCCCAAGCCCAGCGTTACGGAGACCAGTTCAAGAAATTATTTGATACGCTGATTAGCTACCACCGAATGATTGATATCGAATCACGTAAACTTGGTGTTGTTATTTCTGAAAATTTGGACCTGGATGGCATTACCAATGCGGAAATTGGTTTGAAATCTCGGATAAAAGAGTTGGGTTATTGGGGAACATTGGAAAAGCTAGTTAATAGTTTTGATGAATGGAAAGATTCAGGGTTTATTAATTTACCAGGGGAGGATTTTCTTTCTTCTCTATCTGAAATGAAAGATTTGATGCATAAAATCACTGGCAGTATTCAGCTAGATACCATTTTTGATCTCTTCATTAAAATAGAAGAGAACGGTAAACTGATGATTATAACGTCAGATGCGTTGCTCGATGATTTGTCAAGTAATGGCATGAAATACCTTATTCTATGTAAACTTTACATGGGTTTCACCAGGATGCTAAACGAAAGTCGGCGCTCTGTTATTCACTGGCCTGTTGATGAGCTTGGAGAGCTCCACGGTAATAATATTACTAAGTTGTTTCAGATGCTGAATAAGAACAATGTTGTTATGGTGGGTGCATTGCCACAGCCTGATAAGCACTTATTGGGTATGTTTGTGAATAAATACATAATTGATAAAGATACTAAACAACTTAAAACAGTAATGGATGATGAAAGTGATTTGATATCGAAACTGAAGCTACTTAAGGGAAAAAATGTGGATGTAGAGGAGGTGGTTGATGTCACAATGTAGCTTAGTATGTGAAACACTGATCAGTCGGCAGTTCATCTGTAAGTTCACTAATAATGAGATGTATACTTGGCTGTCAGATAACGATAACCACTCTGCGGTTGATGAATGGTTAGGTGTCATTAATAGACAGCTATCCTTAACCAGTGCAGAAACAGCGTATTATTCTAGCCCAGTTATTATTGATGAGCATAATCGTTCGGCAATTAGTTCTGAGTTCTTAAAAATACGTCAGCATATTGCACCAGTGTTTGAATTTATTGAAATGTTATTTGACGCTACGCAGGCAACCTCAGTGGTTAGCGCTGGTGATATTATTAATGTAGGCACTTTATTGGCTGCCATCCACGATGCTAGACCACTTGAAGAGCGTCTTAAGCGTGTAGCTCAATCCCACGTTTTTAAGTCCGGAAGTAACTCACCGGATATAAAGCTTAAAACCATTCTGCAACGCCTTGAAAGTCTTGGTTATATAGAAACCTGCAAAAAAGGTTTAAGTTATATTGTTACTGGTCGCATTGACTATTTATATGATGTTATCCGGTTTATTAACGAACACCAAAGGTTAAACTTGGAAGATTCTGCTGGTGAGTTGCAGAAAGGTTTGGCCTTTTGAGTAATCATAAATCAATACAGTACATGCTTAAGACGTTATTAAAGCATGGAGAGTTAATTACTGATATTTATAATAATAGTGCCATCTCTGAAACAGCCGAGAATTCCAAGGCTATTGAAGAATTACGCTCAGGGAGGATGGTGTGGACAATGGATGTCAGTGGCGAGTATCGGCTATCTAAGCCTTTAAAGGCTTTTCTTGTTCATGTATTAAAAGATCAAACTAACCGCCGTATTGATCTTGATACTAGTAGTCGACTTGAAGAAATCACTAATCTCACTCGCATGTATGTGGCAGCCAAAAGCCGAGATAATAAACTCGATATGGAAACTTATTATGCGGACATTTATGAGTATGTTGCAGAATTTCTTCAAACACTTGAAGAGAATACAACCATATTGTGGACACACATAGGTACTCAGTTTGGTTATGTTACCTCCCTAGATGCTAAAATTAATGAGTGCGATCACGCAATTGGTCGGGTTCGAAAGTTGACTGATTCACTGATGATGATTGAAATTAGTGACCTTTATGAACTTACCGCTGGAGATCAATTATTATTCCGTATTCTAGTACAAGAAATGCAAAAGGGTATCCAACGGTGCCTTAACGACCTTGAAAATGCATCGAAAAAGCTTAGTACTCTAATGGGTGAATTCCGGCGGATGAATCAAACGACAATATTAGTTAAAGGATTTAGTGCTTTTATGAAGCATAATCCGTCATTTGAATTACCTGATCTTACGGATAGTTCTGAGTTAAGAAATCTAAATCTTATTTCGGCCCCTATTCAATTGGCCCCTAGTGTTGATACAAGTCTATTGTTTCTTGAGGGCGAATTAGCAGAGATAGTGGCAGAAACAGACTCTAGAATTCGGGAGGAAGTTGAAAGTAGGCCCACTCAATTTAATATTACAGAGGAATTGAATAGCAGCCAGGCTGTTCATGAGCCAGAGCAAGATTTATTGGCAATGGAGGTCGATAGTTTTCTTACACAGTGCCTTGAAGGTGGTGCTTATAGTGCAAAGGAATACTATTTAAGCAAAACGCCAGAGTGGACATTTGAAGCCTGGCTATATTGTTTATTAAATCGTTACAGTTATTTTGATGAGGAAGATAAAGAAATTGTACATCTTGAAACAATCGAAGTGGAACATCCGCAATATTCAGGCAATGATTTCATTAAAGATATTCGTATAACTATTACTGTCTAGCAGGTTGTAATATTCATGAGAGAGCTGAATAAACAAGAGATTCAAGTGATCGCCCGGGCTGTTAAGAGTCGTCAAGAACTCGTGAGTAATAAAGTTTCTATCTGGAAATTTGTCTATCAAGAGTTCAATATAGGGTCGCCTGAAGGCGACAAGTACCGGCTTACTCGAGATGATTATAAGAGATTACGTGGTTGCATAGAGTCTATATCTGGTATTGATCCTTTGAAATACGATGAGCAAGCAGCCTCTAAAGAGCGTATAGCTGCGTCCAAATCGCTAGGTCCTGAAAAACATGCTAAAGAATCACCAACTTATCACCGTATAAATATCGCAGTACATTCAGGTTGTGTCATTCTGAAAACAGGGGAGGGTATATTGCCTCCGGGTACAGTACTAAATGTACGCTATGACGATATACCTGTGCCTGATGCAGTGATAATTTGTGAAAATTTAGAAGTTTTTAATCAATGGTACCGAGTTAACCTTCCTGTTGAGCTACATAACACCATAGCTTGTTATCGAGGGCATGATGGTACACAGACTAAAAATCTTAAGGGGTGGCTTGAAGAAATACAAGACTTATGCAAGATCATAATATTTCCAGATTTCGATCCTTCGGGTATTAAGAATGCATTATCAAGCCAGTACCCTGGCCAATCAGTGTTAATACCTACATCTATAGTATTCAAACATGGGCCATATCATCGGAATTTATTTCTTAAACAGTTTAAGGATATGTCTGAAATTAAATTAATTAGGTCTGTATCTATTGATATATTAGATTTGATTAATTCACTTGAAGAATGTGGCGTGGCGTATACACAAGAGTTAATGGTTGCTAATCAACAAGGGCTTAAGATGGTGGATATCAAATATGAAAAAAGTGACAGGGCTTCTTCCTAAGTATTACTGGTTGTCTACATTAGGGCCTAATGACGAGTTCCCTCGTGGAAAATTTTTTGATGAGAATGGCTGTAATCGTAATGGGATTCTAAGAAATTGGCTTAGTATTAGGTATGTGTGTGGAGTGGCAGAGTCTGTTGATTCATATATAAAGCGGGTTAAGAGGTTTTTTCCGTCTTTCCCAAATTATGTGATTAAGTCTTGGCTTTTTGAACATAATGGACAGATAGATGAATTTTTAGAGCTGCCGTTAGAGCAGTTTAGATTTATTATGGGTCATATTACTAATGCTGAAGTTCAAGCTTTTAACCCTAATTATAAAGATTCTATATACTTAAATTTGAAACAGCTTGAAGACCCTGGTTATCGGAGAGAAATTGAAAAATTCGAATATCCAATGGGTACAATATTTAAGTATGTTACTGAAAATAAGGAATGGCCGGGGCGCCCGTTAATACTTTTAAGTAATACAATTGATGAGAACCTTAAAATTAATGGCTTTAAGCCGAATAGACCGATTCATATACTAGAAGGAAATAGGCGTTTTTCGATTGTGAAGTATTATGCTGGGGAAATAGAGTTAAAGGGAAAGCTACCTGTTTATTATGTGACCTTAAGGCGCTAGAAATAGATAATGAATTGTAAAATACTCTTAGGCTAATGATCAATAAATGAGAGAACTAAAGGGACGTCATTTCAGTTTGGGCACTACATGGGCATCATTTGGGAATCAGGCCAATATCAGTACTTTTTGGGCATTTAACTGAAATTCCAAAAGAAGGAAAATGGTCCGCCCTAGAGGGTTCGAACCTATGACCTGCACCTCAGGTGGTCGTCTAGCTCTGCATTTAAGGCGTGTTCCACCGTAACTTTCGTGAGCATCTGACGAAACTCATTGAGATCCTGCTCAGTTTTAATGCCTTTGGCCGCTTCGCAAGCGAAGGCTTCAAGTGTTTCTTTGTTCATAGCTGCCTATCCTTAGCCATTGCTGGCTTTATGATAGGCAGTTACACAGAATTAGCTACAGCCTCCTTGAGGAGCCTTCAGTAGTTTTGTCTATGAATGGCTAACTGACAGAATACCATTGTGTAAATTAGCGAAGCTCGTGAGTGGGTGGCGAGATGGACAAAGTGCGTCTATAGTTTACACAAATGCCTGAAACACCAAACTGTCAGTTAGAAGTGAGGGAGTGATAT
>MAAA01014239.1_pt1 | contig 14493 bp, 13 predicted proteins | sample 1115971 | NCBI WGS metagenome assembly MAAA01 (sample SAMN04961123, study PRJNA320927) | seawater metagenome | isolation source: sample BD02T6 sea water enriched with oil for 6 days | place: USA:Gulf of Mexico | collected 2013-07-27 | reverse complement strand
ATTGCCAAGTTGACTGCTCAATTGGTTAAAGCTCGTGCCTCGGTAGAAGCGACTGCTAACAAAGCAGCCACTTCAGCTCAGAAAGCGCTAGATAAAGCCGTTGCTGCTGAAAAGAAAGCAAAAGAAGCTCAAGTTAAAGTAGCGACTAAAGTTAAGCTTAAGAAAACTCCAGCTGGCGTTAAGCAATTAGCGGCTGCTAAAGCGAAGACGGCTGCTGCTAAAACAGCTTCTGTTGCTGCTAAAGCGGTTTCTGCTACTGCCAAGTCTGCATTAGATGCAATTAACGCTGAAAACCAAAAAGTAGCTAAGCTTGCTAAAGCCCTTGCGACCGTTGAAAAGGGTTTGGCTAAAGAGCAAGCTGCTAGCGATAAAGCCGCTGCTAAAAAAGCTGCTGCTAAAGCTAAAGCCGATGCTGCTAAAGCTAAAGCTGCTGCTAAAGCCGGTGCTGCTAAAGCTAAAGCTAAAGTTGCTGCTGACAAGTCTAAAGCGAAAGCGAAAGCCGCTGCTAAAAAAGAAGCTGCTAAAGCTAAGAAAGACGCTGCTAAAGCGAAAAAAGCTGAAGCTAAAGCTGCCAAAGCCGCTTCTAAAGCAAAAAAGTCAGCGCCAGTATCTGCTCCAGTAGTAGATATCAAGCCTGAAATGCCAGCTACTGCTGTTAAAGCCGTATTTGCTGAAAACAACTAGAGTCTAATCTAGCTTGTTTGGCTGCAAGTGCTCTATGAGTGCTTGCAGCCAGCTCTCCTCTAAGCTTTTTCCCTGCAATTTCAAATACTCTTCACATCCCGTTTTAACAGCGAGCTTGAACCCCTGCTTACCGTGTTCAAAGCTAAGACTTAATTGATAAAAATCCTGTAATTGCTGCTTTTCGGCCGATAACTCCAACGCCAGTATTTTTTGGTAAAAGTCCTCTGGTGCGTATTCTTTAGCCTGCCGGCGTATTTTTCGAAGGGGTTTTACTATGTTTTTCTGCCAGTCAAAGGCTCGAGCATGCATGATGGCCTGTATATCTATTGTTAGATTGCTTGCGGCCAGCCACCCTATCAGTAACAACACATTTACATCTAAACCTAATTCATCTTGGGCCTGTATTAGAAACTCTGCACAGTTACTTTCGTTATATTGCTTAAGCGCATAGATCCACAATGGGTTCTCGTCAGCTTTTGTGGCATCATGCTCAGCGCGAGATTTGTCTCTTGCCACCATCATCTCCTTTGTAATTTGTGAAGTACCAACATGATACGTCTGCAACAGGTTAACTTGAACCTTGGCTCTAAAGAAATATTTAAACAAGCAGATTTAACCATACACGATGGTCATAACCTTGCCATTGTAGGTGCTAACGGCGCCGGTAAATCCACACTCTTCAAATTAATATTGTCACAGGTACCCTTAGATCAAGGGGAATTTAGCTTGCCCAAAAATTGGCGCATCGCACACATGGCCCAAGAAGTGGCTGCCTCTACGCAAACTGCGTTAGATTATGTGCTAGATGGCCACAAGGAATTTCGCGCCGTACAAGAAAAAATGCAGGCGGCGGAACAAGCACAAGACGATATGAAACTTGCCAGCTTACACGGTGAATTTGAAATGATTCACGGATATGAAGTACCCCAGCTCGGCAGGATGATGTTAGCGGGTTTAGGTTTTAAACCCGAACAAGCAGATGATCCCGTTAGTGCGTTCAGCGGTGGTTGGCGCATGCGTTTAAATTTGGCGCAAGCGCTCATTATGCCCAGTGATTTATTATTACTGGATGAGCCCACCAACCACTTAGACTTAGATGCGTCGTTATGGCTTGAGTCTTTTTTACAAAAATATCGTGGCACACTGTTATTGATTAGCCACGATCGCGATTTTATCGACAGTGTCAGTAATGGCATTATTCATGTTCATCAACAAAAGTTGGATCTTTACACCGGTAATTATGCCGCCTTTGAACGACGACGTGCCGAACGTTTAGCTCAGCAGCAGTCCATGTATGAGCAACAGCAAGACCAAATTAAACATATAGAAAGCTTTATTACGCGCTTCAAGGCTAAAGCCAGTAAAGCTAAACAAGCGCAAAGCCGTATTAAGTCTTTAGAGCGCATGGAAATGATTGCCGCGGCGCATGTGGATAGCGAATTTCAGTTTCAGTTTCCCAACGCTGAAAAACACAGCGACCCGCTCATGACGTTTACCGATGTGAACATTGGGTATGCAGGTAATACGTTATTAGAATCTGTGAAATTTAGTTTGCGCCCAGGTGATCGCATTGGTTTGTTAGGCTCCAACGGTGCCGGTAAATCTACTTTAATTAAAGCCATTATTGGTCAATTGCCCTTGTTAGATGGTGACCTTTACAGTGGTGAATACACGGCGGTGGGGTACTTTGCTCAGCACCAAGTGGATGAGCTTGAATTAGATATTTCACCAATTCGTCATTTACAGTTATTAAAAGACGGCACCTCAGAGCAGCAAGCACGTAACTTTCTGGGAGGGTTTGGCTTTCACGGCGACATGGCGGTAAATACCTGTGAATCTTTTTCTGGTGGTGAATTAGCGCGCTTAGCATTAGCACGTATTGCGTGGTTAAAACCCAACTTGTTAATACTCGACGAGCCCACCAACCATTTAGATCTTGATATGCGACATGCCCTCACTCTTGCCTTACAAAATTATGAGGGTGCTATCTTAGTGGTAAGTCACGATCGACACTTATTATCGAATACAGTAGATGAGTTTTGGTTAGTGCACGACGGTCAAGTGCAAGACTTTGATGGGGACCTAGAAGACTATCGCGCCTTCATTAAGCAAAGCCAATTGGAGGGGGAATCGACCACACAGGATGAGACCAGCTCGGGCGAATCTAAAAAAGATAAAAAGCGTCGTGAAGCCGACATTCGCCGCCAAGTAAGTCCTCTTAAAAAGACAGTGGATAAGCTAGAAGCACAGGTTGAACAGCTGCAAGAGCAGTTAGATCAACACGAGCAATCACTGGCCGACACGAGTCTTTATGAGGCTGCGCAAAAAGATCAGTTACAAAAAGTACTGGCTGATCAGGCTACATGTACTCAAAAGTTGGCTGAGGTTGAGGAGAGTTGGATGGAGAAACTAGAAGAACTAGAAGAATTAGTCGCCCAGCTAAGTGACAGTTAATATCGCACTTCGCTTAAGATGTCTTATAGATCGGGCATCTTAATCAATGGCTATTAATGGAATGTTACACTGAAAAATTCTTATGTTGGCCTGGAGAGTCTTTAAGCGCCACCGGTAATGAAATATCAAAGCGGGTGCCCTTGCCTGGGGTACTGTGCACTTCAACCTCGCCATCGAGTTGCTGGGTAATGATATTGTAGGTCATGTACAGGCCTAAACCGGTGCCACCTTCTCCACGTTTGGTGGTGTAAAATGGGTCAAAAATCCGATTAAGTACCTCGCTTTCCATGCCCTTGCCATCATCTTCATATTTAATCAAAATGTGATCGCTCTCTAGGCGCACGCTTAATTGAATATGCCCACTATTATCCACAAAGGCATGCCGTAAACTATTTATAATCATATTACTGATGATGTGATAATAAGCGCCTGGGTAGCTTGTGATAACAAGGTTAGGCTTAATATCGAGGCTAATTTCTATTTGGGTTTTTTTCAATTGCGGCCTAAGGGTAAGTAATACTTCATTTACATGCTCACTCACACAGAATTCCACTAACTCTTCTACCGACTGATTAACCGCGACATTTTTAAAGGTTTTAACCAGCTCGCTGGCTTTACGTAAATTGCTTTCCATCAGCGTCATGGACTCATTGCTGTCTTTTAGGAATTGCCCAAAATCAGAGCTAGTGAGTTTTTGTTCATCATAGAGCGCTTTGACTTTTTTCTGGGAGTCATGAATAAAAGATAAAGCGGTAATAGAATTACCAAGGGGGGTATTTATTTCATGGGCAACGCCCGCGACCAACTGCCCCAATGAGGCCATTTTCTCGGCCATAATTAATTGCTGTTGGGCATCGGCCAGCTCATGAGTACGGTCATGAACTTTTTGTTCTAGGGTGTCGTTAGCTTGACTTAACTCAGCTGACTTATGCTGAATTTCTAGAGCCATCTTGTTAAAAGAGTGACCTAGGGTAGTGAACTCATTTTTAGATTCAATGGTCACTTTTACATCTTGTTTACCTTGCTGAATTTGCTCAACCGCTAACAGTAATGCCTCAAGCGGGTCTCGTAATTTAATGCGCACCAATATATACATAGCGGCGGCGGTGACAAATACAATGAAGCCAGTGATTAAAGTCAGGCGAATAATTAAATTGGTGGTGCGCCTACCTAAGTCCTCGGTAGAGCTTAGAGCCATGACCTTATAGTCAAACTTGCTATCACTGGGTAGATTTAAGGCCACCTCTGAGAAAACGTAGGGTCGCTCATTCACTTCTATATTGGTATTACTGATCTGCAGTTGTTGACTATTATCTATGCTCGATACCCAAACGTGCTCCTCATCTACTATGGCTAAATCGGCGCCAATACGCTCGGCAATAGCATCTAGGCTAGTGGTGCTAGGGGTATGTATCGCAAGCATCGTCACTGAGTGACGCATTTGTTGTTGCCAAGTTTCGGGATCGGTTAAGGGCATGGAAATAGGTGTCCATATGGCCACATTTAAAACGTCTTGGGCTAAATTGATGACATTTCCCGAGGTAAAAGACCTGGGTCTGGCAAGGCTATTCAAATAATCAAAAGGCTCAATGTCACTTAGGCTGGCGCCCATTTTTTGGAAAAAATAATCGGCTTTATGTTGGTAAATAGAGCTTACGTTAAAAAAATCATCTTCAAAATTAATCTGCGCGATGGGTAATTTATAAACGTTATACTTGCCCTGCTCAGATCTCTCTAGGTAGCGATACAGCCAAATATAGGCATGATCAATCACCATACTGGGTAATGCTTTGTCTCCTTTAAATTGATCAAAAGGGTCGGTTTGATACAAGGCCACTTGGCTTAACTCGTACAATGGCAATAGATGAATCAACGTGCGTGCAAGTTGCAATTGGCTTTGAAAATAATAACTGTTGTCGGCTTGGGATAGTGGGCTTTTAAGCTGAGTTTGGTCCTCACTGTACAGCGGGCCATAATTATTTAATGCGGTTAACTGGTCAAGTACTGCTCGGTTTGATTCTAAATCAGTGAGGGCGGTGTGGGTACGCTGCATTTGAGCCTCAAATTCGCTGGCGAACAAACTGGCAGTCCCTTTTACCTGTTGAAAGGCTATATCCTCCATATCATGATAAGACTGATAACCCACTAGGCTAGCTACCCCAATGGTAAACACGCTAAAGGCCACAGTTACTAAAGCGATAAGCTGCCGGCTGATTTTATTCATGCCCAACATTAAGGGCTCACTCTAGAGTAAACAAAATCTCTATTAGTGAGGCCGTTGACATTATCAGTCATGACTACGCCATTGCTTAATGGCTTCTTCATAAGGCAATGTTTTAGGTGGTTCGGCTCCTCGTTGGGCCTTAGGGGCACCAGCTTTGTTAAGCCAGTATTGACGTGTAGACTTGTTATTTAGGCGTGGGCCATATTTCGTTTTAGGTAACGCTTGCATAATTTTGTCTTGAGCTTGGGCAATATTATCCATTGCTTGCTGGGCGCTGATTTTACCTTGAATGGCGTTATCCAAATTGGGCCACCACTCACGAAACAACAACGGATAGTGAGGCACGTTTAAACCGGTATCTGTCCATTTGTTAACGCCGTCACTTTGGTAAAACTCGATGAGCCCACCCCAGTGTTTTTTGTTTTTTTGTACGTATGCGGTTTTTAAGGTGGAGTGGCGAACCGGCGTACCGCCCACAATGAATTTGGCCAGTGCCGCCGATTTACTCACACAAAATTGTGCCCATAACCAAGATGCTGCCCGTCTGCCTCCTTGGGTATCTTTTGGGATGGTCCAGCTGCCAATATCTTGATACCCCACTTTCATGCCCTCACTCCAATAGCGACCATGCGGAGTGGGGGCCACTCGCCACACTGGCCAGCCCTTTTCATCCACCATGTCGCCTTTATGGAAGGCCGGTTCACTTAACCACAAGGAATATAAAAATATTTGCTGTGCCACATTGCCTTTAGCTGAGGCAATGTTGTTATCTTTAAAGGTGCCTAAGCGGGCTTCAGGAGAGGTATAGTTGGCTAACCAGTCAATGTACGTTTGTAATGCATAAACAGCAGCAGGCCCGTTGGTGGCGCCCCCTCGACGTACCGTAGACCCTCTGGGAATACGATCAACCGTGCGAATGCCCCACTCGCCTACGGGTACCCCATTAGGCAGGCCTTCATCGCCAGCGCCGGCAATGGACAGCCAAGCATCGGTGAAGCGCCAACCCAAGGACGGGGACTTTTTGCCAAAATCCATGTGGCCATAAACCTTTTTACCATCGATGGGGGTTTGGGTAAAAAAATCAGCGATGTCTTCATAGGCGGCCCAGTTAACTGGCACCCCTAAATCATAGGCTTGTTGCTCGCCATATTTTTTTGCGGTGTAAGCGCGAAATAATGTGCGAATGTCGGGCCGGGTAAACCAGTCATGTCGAAACCAGTATAAATTCGCAAATTGCTGATCGGGTAATTGCAGTTGCTGACCATCATAATCCTGACCAAATTTAAGGTTTATAAAATCGTCTAGATCAAGGTCGGGATTGGTGAATTTTTTGCCTTTATCTTGCATGTATTTAGTCAGGTTTACCACGCCTTGCACACGGGCATGGGTACCAATGTGGTCGGCGTCATTAACGTAAATGTCATAAAGGTGAGTGCCCTGACTGACCTGTCTAAAGATGGCCTCCACCACGGCGCCTTCCCCTAGGATGCTGTAATCAATTTTAATACCCGTGAGAGCCGTAAATTGCTTGGCTAGCACCTCTTTTTCCCAGCGGTGAGTGGGAATGTCCTCGCTCACTACGTGCACGGTTTTACCGCGAAACGGCTGACTTGTTTTATGAAACCAAGCCAATTCCTTTAGCATTTGGGGCTCGCTAATAGAAGCCGGCAGCAGGGTGTCCGCAATGTCTTTGAGTTGCCCCTTAGTCAGGGCGGTCTCGGCCTGACTGGTTGCGCCAACAAAGCAACTACTGAACACAATTACAAAGAATATTAAGCGCATCATAAAGTCAGCCATTCCAGTATAAAATCCACAGTATGCTTAAATTTTAGCCTCGCTTGCTTGCTTCACAAGTTTAACTGCTGATATTAATGCGCTTCTTCATGCTTTGCTTGAAGTTGGTCTACTAATTGGTCTAAGGACGGGCTGTTAATAGGGGTAATGCTATTTTCAGTGTGGGGTCTAGACGGTATGCCGGCTTTTAATAGGTCGCTGACATAATGCAGTTTGACGTGGCTGTCGTTTAGCTGAGGAAGTACCGCTTTTAGATACTTTAGTGTGCTGGCATGGGGGTGCCCAATGGCAATGGCACCGCCATATTTTTGAGCGATTGCCAGCGCCTTTTTAAACTGCTGGTGGATGTGATCTATATGGGCAATATTATCTAAAAATATGTCTCGGCGGGCACTGTGAACGCCGCTTTGAATAGCGGTTTGATAGGCAAGGCTATTGCCGCTGGTACGGCTATCAACAAAAAACAGCGTCTTTTGTTTCAGAACTTGCATCACCCACAGCATCTGATTTTTTTGAGTGGTGAGATGGCTGCCCATGTGATTATTAACCCCCTGTACATAGGGAATGCTATTAATGGCATATACAAGTTTGTCTTTAAAATGCTGTTCAGTAAGACCTTCATGTAAGGCCCCTGGTCCTAGGTCACGCTGATTTACTGTGCTCATGGGAGCGTGCAGTATCACTTCTTTACCTAGCCGTCCGGCACGAGTGGCTAAGGTAACACTGTGTTTACGGTGGGGCATTACGGCAAAGGTAATATTACCAGGCAGAGCAATGGCGTCTAAGCCTTTCTCAAGGCTATTACCTAAATCATCTATGATGATGGCCAAGCGTACATCGACAGGCTCAGCCAAAATGAAGGGGCTTAATACGCTAAGTGCCAGTAGACTCAGCAGGGTTTTCATCTGCTTGTTCATCCGTGGACCCTTTGCTTGGAACATGGCTGGCTAAGGGTTTAGGTGTGAGCACATTCATGCTTGTTAAAACCAATAGCGCTTGTTGAAGTTGGTAGTCTTTATTAACAAATTCTTTCTGAATTTTTGCAGCTTCGTCTTTTTTGCTCATTTCCTCGGCGTCTTTAGGGTTTTCTAAATGGCCCTTAAGATCAGACTCTTTGTAATAGCGGCCATCGGCAATAGGGGTAAACGAGCCTTGGTCCACTTTAATATCGGGCGTAATGCCTTTGGCCTGAATGGAGCGGCCATTCGGAGTGTAATAGCGGGCGGTAGTGAGCTTTAAAGCATGATCGCCGTTTAACGGCAATACAGTTTGCACAGACCCCTTACCAAAACTTAAGGTGCCCATAATCACCGCGCGGCCGTGATCTTGCAGTGCACCGGCCACAATTTCGGATGCCGATGCTGAGCCGCCGTTAATTAATACAATGACAGGGATGTCGGGTACTAGCGTGTCTACTGTGGCTTCATAACGCACATCGGCATTAGCCACGCGACCTTGGGTATAAACAATGAGGCCTTTTTCAATAAACACATCGCTTACCGCGACTGCCGCATCTAATACGCCGCCGGGATTGTTGCGTAAATCCAGTACTATGCCTTTAAGAGGTTGTTGACTTTGATCCATGAGCTTAGTGATGGCCGTATGAATATCGGCACCGGTATTTTCTTGGAACTGGGTGATGCGCACGTAGCCATAGTGGTCTTGCAGCAATTTATGTTTAACACTGGTGATTTTTATTTGTGCACGCTTCAGCTTAAACACCAACGGCTTATTTTCACCTTCGCGCATGATGGTAATTTCAATGGGGGAGCCGGGGGCACCGCGCATTTTTTCCACCGCGTCGTTTAAGCCAATGCCTTTTACGGGAGCGTCATCAAGCTTAATAATAAGGTCACCGGCTCGTATACCCGCTTGCGATGCAGGAGTGTCGTCAATAGGGCTAACGACTTTAATAAAACCATCCTCTAAGCCCACTTCAATACCAAGACCGCCAAATTTACCACTGGTGCTATTTTTTAAATCGTTAAAATCATCCGGCCCCATATACGAGGAATGAGGATCAAGGCCGCCCAACATACCGTGTATGGCATTCTCCAACAGATCTTTATCGTCCACCTCTTCAACATAACTGGAACGAATGCGTTCATAAATTTCAGCAAAGGTGCGCAACTCCTCCAACGGCAAGCGTGAGGGGGCTACTTGTGCTTGGCCTTTAATAACTTCTTCGGCATGGCCGCTAAATGTGGTGCTGCAAATAAGCAATGTCAGTAAAAAAGGGCGTAACATGTCTATCTCGTAATATTGATCGTTAAGTTAAGTCGCTTGTGAAGCGTAGTTATCACGCAGTGACGCTAGGCGGTTTTAATAGATAAATAATATTATAGCTATTTAATAGTTATAACAGATAGTTCTGAAATTTGTAGCGAAGTGGCGTAATTGTTGACTTATATGGACGTTTTAAACGATTTAGTGATGATTAACGCGCTTTTAGCGCTTTGATAGAGCTGTTAACCAGCCTTTGCGAATGGCGTAGTGTGTATACCCAATGAGCAATGCCGCCAAAACCATAGGTAAAATGATGATGCCTAGCCATTCACCTAGGGTAAAGTGAGTGTTTGCAGTAAAAGTGTGCAGCATAGTGATGATCATCCCCACAAAGGACGTTGTAAATACCCCCAATGCCTTTGATGTTTTAAAAAGTAAAAGCATGCAACCTAGCACGCCTGCAAATACCGAAACGAAAAATCCCGCAGTGGCCCACCACGGACGTAGATGAATAATGGCTTGCTCGGTTTGGCGGTAGGTCTCGAGCATATCGGGGTTTAACTGCACCATAAAATTAATGCAGCCCAGTGTATTCCAAAGCAGCATCAACATAGCAATTAGCCAAAAGCTCCAGTGAGGTGTGTTTGTGAGTGGAGCGGTCATGATTGGGGCCTAGTAACAAAAGGTATTAAGGACATAATAGCGCATACTTGAACGGCGCAATCCTTTACCACGCGCTATCTTAAGAAACGTGAAAACTAAAAAAAGTAACCCCAGCGTTATTGTCATTTTCACGCTTAAAACCCATTTTTACTAGCAGGTTAGCGGACGCAATATTGTCTTTATCTACACCCGCGGTAAACGTGCGATAGCGCTTGAAGATTTGGCAGTGGGTGAGTAATCCGCTTAAGCATTCTTTGGCAAACCCTTGTTGCCAGTACTCTTCGCCCAATAAATAGCCTAATTGTGCGCAGCCATTGTCGCTTTCATGAATAAAGATAAAACCCATAATTGTGTGTGAGTCTTGAGCGGTAATGGCCAATAATTCACTGTCTGAGGTTATTTTTTCAAGCCAAATTTTTGCCTGTGAAGGTGAATGCACATTAGAAAAGTATGATGGTAAAGAGGCTGTCACAGTGGGGGTTAATATTTTTACAATGGTATTCAGTAACGTTGGTGCTGGCGGATCGTTCAATAATGGTGGTGCCACGGTTAAGATCGCCAATCTTGGTGTATTAAAAGCCAGTGATAAAGGTGATGCAGGGTGCTTCATAGTGGCTCCTAAACGTTAGTGGTAATTGTAGTAAAGGCGGCGTTTGCAATTACACCGATTCTGCAAAATATTTCATGATTTCAGCCTTGGTCATTTCTTGTGTGGGCTTAGAGAAACAATAATAACCTGGGCGTTGATCGCTAAAATATTGCATTTGCATGGTAAGGTCAGGAAGCTGCGAAAATAAGCCCACAGGTACATTATATTCACCGGTTTTATTTAACTGATAAAACAAGTGAGTACCGCATTCGCCACAAAATCCTCGGGTAGCCCAGGGCGACGATGCAAAACGCTTAACGGTATCACCCCCAGTTAAGGTCACATTTTTTCCACATTGAACCGCGAAAAAAGGCGCTCCGCCCCACGTGCGACATGTATCACAATGGCATACGCTAAATTTAGGATTAATGTCGCTGGCGGTAATGCTAACCGCGCCGCACAAACAGTGAGATGTGTGTGGAGTAAGTGTCTCTGACATAAAGTAGTCCTTTAATATGTTAAATAAAGCAATGGTTGATAATGGTACAAGTTAGTTACGTGGCTGGACTATGAAGCGTTTTTTAACGCCGGTATTTTAGTGATTAAGTCAAACGACATTACGTTAATACTTTGGGCGTTAGCCTACTCTTGTATCGAAAAAATTGATTGCAGCAGAAAGAGTTATCAATTCAATAATGGCAGCCCCTATTTATTTTAATTTTTTACGAATACGGCTGAGTGCTATGGGTGTAATGCCAATATGTGAGGCGATCATTTTAAGAGGCAGCTTATCACGTAACCCAGAATTCTCTGCTAAGAAATTCAAGTAGCGTTGTTCGGCTGTTTTCTGAACAAAGGCATATTCGCGCTCTTCTTTTTTAATAAACAAATTTTCTAATAGCGAGTTGTAAGCCATTAAGAATCCCGGTTCATCTTTCATGATTTCAAAAAATGATTGCCAATCAAACTCAAGACATAACACATCATCTAAAACTTCAATACTAAATAACGATTTGCTTTGACGGGTCATGGCCTGGGTCGATCCAGCAATGCCTGGTGCACTTGCAAATGACTGGGTGAATTCCTTACCATCTTCTGACAAGCTAAAGTAACGCACATAGCCTTTCATTAAAAAATAGATTTTGGGCGCCAGCTGGCCTTGGTTAACTATAAGTTGCCCTGTTCTATAATGTTTAAGCTCACCTTTTAGACCAAATTTATAAAAATCATCCGCCTCGATTCTAGTATTGTTACCACTAAAATAAGCGATAAAATTTTGTAGTTGGTTTTGTATGTTCACGAGAGCATTTTCTGTTTTTTAGATATCAGATACAATGCCAGAAGCGTGATTAATATGCCAGATACACTATTGTTTAGTTGTGACATCGCAGCCCAGCCTTGGGGAATTACAACCAGAATGGGTATTAAATAGGTAAAGGCTAATAGGTGATTAGGCCCTACTTTTTGCACTAAATACTGTTGTAAAAAAAATGTAACCATAGTGGTGAATACGGTTAAATATATAATGATTTGCCAAAATTCATTGTTGCGCCAAGCAAGACTATCAAGCTCTCCAAAAACTATCATTAAAGGCAATAACATCACGCTGCCGAACATCATGATATAAAAAGATCCTTGTATCGGCGGAACATCAGCCCCCCACTTCTTAACCAATACCACATGAATGGACAAACTCAGGCAGGCCAATAAAAATATGCCATCTCCGATATACCAGGTAAATAAATTAATCGTGTTATTAAAGGCCAGTAATACCCAAACGGCACCGATGGTCCCTAATACAAAGCCTAATAACTGTGTTTTTGATGTCTTTAATTTAAGATAAAAATAGGTAAGTAGAATGCTTAGCAGTGGAACTAATGTGTATATAACCGAGGTTCGCATCGCAGAGGTGGTTTTTAACGATTCGAATAAACCCATAAAAAACAACACTAAAAATACACTAATTAAACTGTAGTTTAAATAGACTTGTTTGCTTTCCTTAAATTGAGTCTTAGACGCTTTATGATTAATAATAACAAGTGGAATCATCAATAGGCTGGCCAATATAAACCGCAAGCCTGTACTGGCGATCGAATTCGCATAAGGTATTAAATCGGCTGAAACCACAAAAGATGAGGCCATTAAGCTGACCCAAAGTAATAACATTAGATTGTTTGAAATTAAACGTTTCATGTTACCTAAGTAACATCCTTTGAAATGAATTTTGAGAATAAAAACTCTGATATTGCAGGATCTAAGTCCAATTCAAAGTCACTAATAAGGATTTCATGTAATTGCGTGGCACTTGTTATTACGGTGGTAACGGTTTCATGATTACGAATACGAAAAAGCTCACTATTTCTTAATGAAAGTATATCATTATAAAATTTACGGCAAACCACCATGTTATTCACAAACGCAGCATTTGGGCTTTTATGTGAATAGAAGTGGGCGGGTAAACATTCGGCTTCGCTATAGTGATGTAAATTAAATGTATAAAGAGTAAAGAAGGCATCCTCTTTAAATACTTGATAACAATAATCGTTGTGTGAGTTTTTAATGATGCGGTAAACCGCATCCCCTTGATCTTGCTCTAACCCAAGCTCCAGTTTAACAGGCAGTCGAGCGCCAAAATGGCCAAAGCCTACATCAACAATATAATCATCGCCTTCTAAATTTAGTAAGGTGATTCTATGGGTTCTAGCGACATCAACATCACGGTTGTACACAACCTTGGCCATTAACAACCTAACGTCAAAACCGATTTCGGATAACACGGTAAGCGTCAGTTTATTGTGCTCAAAGCAATAACCACCGCGTTTTTTTTCGACAATTTTGTTGAATATGGCATCAACTTCTAGTGAAATATCCTGACCTAAAACAGCGGCTAAACTATTAAAACTATAACGAGCAATGTGCTTGCTTTGTAATTCACGTAAAAATTCAACATCTTTTGAAACTGTTAATTCTAAATCGGCTAAATACGCATTGCTAATAGTCTGAAGCGATAGGCTGTTCGTCATTTTCATCTTCCATCAATATTCTATGCCATTCACTATAACCGAACCGTTCCCTGTTGTAATAAACCTAGGTTTAGTCCGCTGAATAAATTATTTTCACGGAATAAACTTGGGTTAATTCGGAAAACTTATCCATCACATAGACTTTAGCCCTACACATTAATAATTATTTAATCTAAATAGAGGATAAAGAATATGCGAATTACGGTATTGGGTGCTGCAGGCAGCGCGGGTAGTAGAATAGTCACCGAAGCCTTATCAAGAGGGCACCAGGTCACCGCGGTAGTAAGAAGTGAAGAGAAGTTTCATCAACTACCTAATGAAGCGGTTAAGCGCCTAGGAGATGCCAGCCGAGTAGAAGAGGTTATTGCCTTAAGTAAAAACCAAGATGTAGTCATAAGTGCTACTCGCCCGCCAGAAGGACAAGAACAGAAGCTTGTAAACATCAGCCAATCATTATTGACGGGATTGGCTCAAACCAAGGTTCGCTTAATTGCAGTAGGCGGCGCTGGCAGCCTGAGTGTGGCAGATAAAATTGACACGTTAGTTGTGGATGACCCTCGCTATGTGTCACCCGCATGGCGAGATATAGCTGTGGCCTGCGTAGATCAATATAACGTGTATAAAGCGAATACCCACGTTAACTGGACGTATCTAAGCCCACCGGCCATGTTATTACCCGGTGAAAGAACGGCCAAATTTCGCTTAGGTAAAGATAAATTATTGGTGGATCAACAAGGGCAATCGCGAATATCCATTGAAGATTTGGCCGTGGCGCTCATCGATGAAGCCGAACAAAACAATTATCCACAGCAACGTTTTACTCTTGCTTACTAAAA
>MAAA01014261.1_pt1 | contig 14512 bp, 6 predicted proteins | sample 1115971 | NCBI WGS metagenome assembly MAAA01 (sample SAMN04961123, study PRJNA320927) | seawater metagenome | isolation source: sample BD02T6 sea water enriched with oil for 6 days | place: USA:Gulf of Mexico | collected 2013-07-27 | reverse complement strand
CTTAAAAAGCCATGGATCAATTAAAAGCCATCAAATATTTTGCCAGTGTGGTGCAACTTGGCAGCTTCACCAAGGCGGCCGAGCTGCATAATGTGCCGCCGTCTTCCCTGTCGCGACGGGTGGCCGACCTGGAGAAAAGCCTGGGAGCCAGCTTGTTAAGTCGCTCTACCCGGGTGGTGAAACTCACCGAAATTGGCCAGGCCTATTACCAGCAAACCCAGGATATTCTTGAGCAATTGGCCCACACTGATGAGGCGGTGCGCAGCTACCAGGCCGAGCCCATGGGCAAGTTGTCTATTAGTTCCATGGTAGGGTTTGGCGAGCGTATTTTGTTGCCACTATTGGATGAATTCAGTGAGCTCTATCCGCAGATCACCCTGGATGTGAGTCTTAGTGATGAGCTCTCTAGTCTGGACCGGGACGATGTAGATCTGGCCATTCGCGGCGGTTATGCCCCAGACGAACGGGTACTGGCCATCAAACTAATGGATAATAACTTCATACCTGTGGCCGCCCCCAGCTATCTGCAAAAACATGGTGAGCCCACCAGTGCCTTGGACTTGAAGCACCACACGGGTCTGTATTTCAAAACCCCTAATGGGCCTAATCCCTGGTTGTGTGAGATTAACTCAAATAATGGTAAGTGGCTGGTAGATAAAACCATAGGCGGGCAAGGAATATTAATGATGCCGCGCTGGGTACTGCAGCCCTATATCGATTCAGGCCAGTTACAAGCGCTCACCATAGAACCTGAGCTGTATGTGAGTGAAAACCCTAAGCTTGGGGTGTACCTCTTATATGGCAGTCAGAAGTACGCTGTGCCCAAGGTAAAGGCGGCGGTGGATTTTTTGGTGGCAAGGGTTAAGGATCAATATTGACTATGGCTGATTTACAGACTCGAGAATTTTATCGCCGTGGCCCCCGTCATCAACTGGGTGAAGCCGCCACCTTTTTAAGTATTCGTAAACGATTCCAATTTCGCAGCATTCAAATTGGCCGTTGGGTAAGCGAGAGTGAAAAGCAACACAGCGCCCCGTTATTTTATGATGCCCTGTGTGATCTGATGACCATCTTGGGGGGCAACGAGATGTTGATCTCGTTGCGCGGCAGCCTTGCCCTGCAATATGGCTGTGGTGGACAGCCTGGCGTCAGCGCCCATTATGAAATGGCCACCCGCAGTTTTGCTTTGGCTAAAAATGCCGGCCCGGGCAGCATCGCCCACGAGTGGTTTCATGCCTTTGATCATTATATTTGTGATAAGTTATTTTTGGAGGTGGGGCAGGAAAGCTTTGCCTCTTGCGCCTGGCTCAAAGACCATGAATGCATTAAGCACCCAATAAACCAGGCGCTGCAGGATTGTTATCAAGCCATTTTATTAAACGAAGCGGGTACCGAGCCCAGCGATTATTTTAAGCGCAGCCATATCATGGATAAACAAACCGGCAGCTTCTACTTTAGCCAGCCAGAAGAGTTATGTGCTCGGGCCTTTGAAGCCTTTGTGCAGGATGCCAGCATTAAAAATAACTTCTTAGTGAAAGGCACCAAACAATCGGAGGAGGCCAAGTTAGGCTTGTATCCGCAGGGGGAGCACAGGGATAAGATTGTCCGGGTTTTTACCGCTTATTTTTCACGCCTTGGGGCTAGTCTCAAACGCCAACTTCAGACATAAACCTGGCTTTTATGGCATAGTGTTTTTATTTTCTACGTTAATGGTTGGGGTGAATCCGCATGAATTACTTACTGCAAGGCCTTAAGGTTTTAAGCAATCCTGGTTATCGGCGTTTTATCTTTATTCCGCTGCTGGCCAATCTGGTATTTTTTATCATCCTCACCACATTTATGTTCGGTCTCTTTAGCGACACGGCGCTATGGGTGACGGACTGGTTACCCAGTTGGATGGATTTTATGGGCTGGTTTATCTGGTTTATATTGGGTTCGGTGTTTTTTATTGTCTATGGTTTTAGTTTTAGCATTATCACCAATATTTTTGCCGCCCCATTTAATGGTATGTTGGCCGAAAAAATTCAACGGGACATGGGAGTCGATTTACCAGAAGGGGAGAGTATGAGTAGCTTAATAACCCGTACGCTACTGCGCGAATTAAGCAAGCTCATGTACTTTATCTGGTACGGCATCTGGGTGGCACTGAGTCTAGTGGTTTTATCCTGGATTCCCCTGTTAAATCTATTGGTGCCGGTGTTGGCATTTGCATGGGGCGCCTGGTGTTTGGCCATTCAATATTTGGATTATGCTGCCGACAACAATCAGCAGACATTTATAGAGTTACGAGTGGACGCTAAGAAATCCATGTTTAATACATTGAGTTTCGGTGGCTGTATTACCCTGTTAATGATGGTACCTGTGGTGAATATATTCGTGATGCCAGTGGCGGTGGCGGGGGGCACTTATATGTGGCTGGCAGATATACATAGTGCCCAGCCAAAGTTAAAAGACAACTATAAGGGAGCCTAAACCTAGTACGATCTCGCTGTTTTAAGCTGGAAGCAGTGAGAAAACTCCATGTAATGCAGCAGGCTACTCTAACAAGCCCATTTCATTGGCGGTCTTGATCAATTGAACGGCGCTATTCACTTTTAGCTTTTTCATAATATTCTCTCTGTGTTTATCCACCGTTTTGGGCGATATGGACAACACCTCGGCAATTTCCTTATTGTTCAGACTCAACGCAATTTGTGTGAGCACCTGAAACTCACGGTTGGTGAGGTTTGATGGCAGGGTGTCTAACAGAGTATATACAAAATCACTTACCACTCGCTCGCCTGCACACACCCGCTTGATGGTCTCCAGCATTTGCGCCGCCGACCCCTCTTTAAGGGTGACGGCATCGGCCTTTGAATCCATCAGTTTTTGTAATATAGCTGGATTATGGCTGCCGGTGAGCATGATGATTTTAAGCTGCGGGTAGCGAGATTTTAAATAGCCTATGGCCGTTAAGGTGTCCCCCTTAGGCAGGTGGTAATCCAGGATAATCAGATCCGGTTGCTGCTGTTGAACATGGCATTTAAGAGACATAATGTCGTCAAACTGCGCACTGACCTGGATATTCGGCTGATTGCCCAGTAACAGACTCAAACCTTCACGGAATATGGTGTGGTCGTCTGCGAGTATTATGTCCATTAGGGCTTCAACTGCTTGATTTAATGAGTTTTATTATAAATAAAAATGGCTAATGTTGCCATTTATCGTAGGTCAGCCTTGCTCCAACCTCCAGCGTCTCCTTCACAACTACGGTAAATCCCTTATAACACCGCATTCGCCATTTTCGTAAAATGCCTAAATTACCATTTATAGGTTTGTCTGTGGGCAAGCGTAATTTGGTGCCTAATTTAAATATAATATGAAAAAGGTGATTAGATGCGCAAGCTCGTCCTTCTGCTCTTAACATTAACCTACTTTAATATCGTGTTTGCGCTCGAGTTTACCGATGCACTCATGGTATTGACCCCCAGTGGTGCCAATAAGGCCAATTCTGATTTTAGTAGCAATATCATTATCGACGATGATACCACCAACATTAATGCCTGGAGTTTTAGTGATTTCTCTATTGCTTCTGATGGCAAGTATTACATGGCCAGCAACGAAGGCATTTCAATATCCAGCGACAGTGGTGTCAGCTGGCGCAACATTTTACCTGCAAACGGTTTGGCCAGTAATGATTCTACTTCCATAGCGGCTCACGACACGGATGATGAAAACTGGGTATTAGTGGGTTCACGAAATAACGGTATCTCCGCTTCTTTGGATGATGGCTTTACTGACTTTACCACCTATAATGCCGCCAACAATGGATTGGTAAGCGATAATGTTAACAGTGTCGCCATCGATAAAAATGGCACATTCTACATTGCCACCGACAATGGGCTTTCTATCGGTTGGGATGTACAAAATGGTTTGTTTTTTGAAAACTACACCACCATGGAAGGACTGCCTCATAACGTCATCAGTGAGGTATTGGTAAAAGACACGGCGCAAGGTACTAATATTTACCTGGCCACTAACAACGGCATCTCTTTTTCCACCGATGGTTTTAACTTTAGTAATTCATTGGCCGGCCATGCGGCGACGTCCATAGCCGTACATAAAGGGGTTTGGTATGTAGGGGTGGTGGCTGGCAATGGTAACGAGGGTGGCGTTTATATTTCCATCGACCAGGGTGCCACTTACACTTATCGCAGCGTTAACCCGGCTGTATCGGTATGGCATGTAGAAGCCACCGACCTGGCCATTTACGCCGGCACCACCGAAGGACTGGCGGTATCAATAGATGGCGGCGAAATATTTGATTTTTATAAGGAGACGCCAGATTGCCGACTGCTCGATCCGCCATGCGCAGACCAACCTGAATATACTAGTCTCACTGACAATAATATCACCGGCATAACGGCCCTGGCTAACACCAGTGTTCAACTTTTGGCCACCGAACATGGCTTGGCCATTTCTGAATACTCAGGTTTAATTCACTCAATTTATGACAGCGGTGTAGAGGGGGTGTCAGCTGATTCTGTTCATTCGGTTGAATACATGGGCGAAGAAAACTTTCTGGTCACCAATGGTAGTGGTGTCTCTTTAAGTTCAGATTTTGGTAAAACCTGGCAATTCAAGGAGCTGGGTATCGAGCTATTGGGCAGCGCCTATAACAGCAACACTGGGTTGATCGTTGTTCATACGGAATTATCCGGCATTTATATCTCAAAAGATAATGGCCAGTCATTCGAGCATATTACCTCAGCTAACGGTTTGTTAACCAATGCCGTATCCAGTGTCGCCATTAGCAATGGTGGCATTATTTATGTGTCCCATGAAGATGATCTTGATGAAGGGGCAGGAGTATCATTTAGTACCGATGGTGGTAATTCCTTTACGGCGCTACTGTTGTACGAAGCTGATAACATCCTAGTTTCAGAAGATGGCTCTCATCTGGATATTTTACACGTGGCCGTGAGTGAGAGTGGCTCTGTCTTTTTGGCCACTATGTATGGCCTGTATGTTTCTAGCGATGGATTTGCAACATTTACCCAATATCTAGCGGACCTGAGTATTTTAACCAGTACCCTAGTGTCGGACGAAAATTGGTACCTTGGCGGTGATGACGGGCTACATGTTAGCCATGATGGCGGTAACTCTTTTGTCACGACCAATGAATCCGAAGGCTTGTCTCTTATACAAAATATTTTTGTAGATGAAAATTCGGCCATCTATGTTGAATCAAGACGAAGCTTAAGGGTATCAATCGACGATGGTTTTAGTTTCAATAGTGTATATAGAAGCACAGCGTCCATTTTTGATTCATTCATTTTTTCTCTAACACCTCTGGACACCGATGCCGATGGTTTTCCCGATAGGGTGGATACCGACGATGATAACGATGGTGTGTTGGATGTTAATGATGCCTTTCCGGTAGATGCTGCTGAAACAGTCGATACCGATGGCGATGATACGGGTAATAACGCTGATACAGATGATGATGGCGATGGCGTTACGGATGCGCTGGATTATTACCCTTTAATTAGTTTGAACGGTTTAACCGACACAGATAACGATGGCATTCCCAATTCGTGTGATCAAGCCTGTTTAGATTTGGGCATGGCGGCTGATGTTTATCCCACAGGTATTATTTACGTAAATGATAACTCTACGTGTGATGCCTTAACTGATGCCTGTGGCCTAACCTGGGGTTCTGCTTTTCCTTTTCTACAAGACGCTTTGGCGGTAGCGACTACTAATAATAATATCTGGCTGGCTCAAGGTGTTTACTACCCGGATGACAATGCCGCTCATGACAATGATGGTAATAGCGATGCTACTTTCTTTATGGTTGATCAGGTGGGGGTTTACGGTGGCTTTAGTGACGACCTGTTAGCCACTCAACTCAGCGATGCAGACTATGAAAATAATGTCACGGTACTTAGTGGTGATATTGATCATAACGATATCGCGAATGAACATGGTGTAGTGCTTAATTACACTGATATGAATGGCACTAACAGTAAAACACTGGTGCAGGATACTGAGAGTACACGTGCTTTCACCCTGCAAGATCTGACCATAAATGCGGCCTCTTCAAATACTGTGTCTGGCGGTATCTACCTTCGCTATTCAGGTGCAATATTAAAAAATCTAACAATGGTGGCTCTTGAGGGTGGGTATGGCGCAGCGGTATACGCCAGACATGATCTAGCTTTGAATTGCGATGTTTTTATTATGGATAATGTCGTTGTTAAAAATAATAGAGCTAAACTTGCCGGCATTATTTTTATTAATGAAACACCATGTAGCACCATAGAGTTGAATCAGTTATTTATGGATGGCAATTCAGCCAGCAGAATTCTGCGGGTGTCATCACTTATACCGACAACTATTAACGGGTTATCTATTGTTAATAGTCCAACTTCGACGGGGCTGGATTTTGATGGTGATGCTTTGATCTTAAAGAACGCCTTAATTGATTCAACTAACAAGGCCATATATTTTGAAATAGGTGATATAAATCTCGAAAACGTAACTCTAACCAATAACAATATAGCACTTGAAATTGTTGGCGAAGCCAAGGTTACCGCCGCTCACCTCACCGTAGTCGGCAATGAAAATATGGAGACGTTAGATGTGCTTAAGGTACAGGACACTGCCACTTTGTCCTTGAGTCATTCAATAATCGCTGGAAATAAAATGGATGGCGGAGAAAACAATATTGTTCTATTGGATACTGCAATCTTATTGGATGGTGGCTATAACATTATCGGAGCGTCGGCAATTAGTGGCTATTATACTTTCAACGGTGGGCAAACATTCACGCAAGTTTTTAATTCGGGTTCCAGCTTTACTGCAACGCAATCACTAGCTGAAATTATTAGTACCACCTTGGCTGATAATGGCGGTTGGAATAAAAGCCTAATGCCCGTGGTTAATAGCCAAGTTATTAACGCCATTCCAATAGCTAATTGTTCATTAGCCACAGATCAGCGTGGTTACACTCGTCCTTACAATGCAACCATCCCAAGTCCTGCCTGCGACATAGGTGCAGTGGAAGTTTATGACCTTGATAATGATGGCATTGAAGACCCATTGGATAGTGATGATGACGGTGATGGCATGGATGATGATTGGGAAAATACCTATGGCTTAAATTCCCTTAGTGCTACAGACGCCGGTGACGATTTAGATGGAGACGGCGTTACTAATTTACAAGAATATGAAGCAGGCAGCGATCCAACAGACGATCAGGATTCTCCAAATATCCCACAAGTGGAAAGTACACCGAATGTAAATGCGGTTGCGAACGTTGATTATAGTTACCTACTGGCTGCCAGTGACCGCGATAATGATCTCCTTTCATGGCGCGTTACAGATGGCGAAACACTGCCTGCTTGGTTGAGTTTAGAAAACAGTAACGTGACTACCTATGCCAATGGTTTGGGGGATGCGGCCCATCAACTCTATAACCCTGGTAGCGTAGTCGTCGACGCTAACGGCGTTATCTTTATCGCAGATACAGATAATCATAGAATTCTAAAATGGCTTCCTAATGCGACCGAGGGCATTACGGTTGCAGGCGGTAATGGCACGGGCTCTGAAGCTAATCAACTAAATTATCCTCAAGGGCTAGCCGTTGATACCAATGGCGTTATCTATGTTGCAGATACACTAAATCACAGAGTTCAAAAATGGCTGCCTAATGCGACCGAGGGGGTTACTGTTGCTGGTGGTAATGGTAGTGGTTCTGCAGCTAATCAACTAAATTCGCCCGAGGGGATAGTTGTTGATGAAAATGGAGTTGTCTACATAGCAGATACTTATAAACATAGAATTCAAAAATGGCTTGTTAATGCCACTGAAGGGGTGACTGTGGCGGGTGGCAATGGTCGAGGCTCAGCACTTAATCAGCTAAGTTACCCTCGTAGCGTAGCAGTCGATTCAAATGGTGTTGTCTATGTAGCTGATGGTTCTAACCGAATTCAAAAATGGCTAATCAATGCAACTGAAGGGATTACGGTTGCAGGCGGCAATGGTCGAGGCGCCGCCGCTAATCAACTAGATTATCCGTATGGCGTCACAGTGGATACCAATGGCGTTATTTATGTCGCAGATACAAATAATCGTAGAGTTCAAAAGTGGCTTGTTAATGCGACTGAGGGACTGACTGTTGCAGGGGGCAATGGTTCTGGCTCTGCTGCTAATCAGTTAAGAGTTCCTCGTAGCGTAGCAGTCGATTCAAATGGTGTTGTCTATGTAGCAGATAGAAGTAATCATCGAATTCAAAAATGGCTGGCTAGTGCTTCTGAAGGGACAACTGTAGCTGGTGGTAATGGTGCAAGTATTGATTCCAATCAATTAAGTTCTCCCCATGGAGTTGTAGTTGATGACAATGGCACTCTTTATATCGCAGATACCTATAATCATAGAATTCAAAAATGGCTTCCAAACGCGACTGAAGGGATTACTGTTGCGGGTGGTAATGGTTATGGTTCTGCTTCTAATCAACTTTATTCCCCTAAAGGCATAGCAGTCGATGCGAGCGGCACTATTTATATTGCGGATACAGATAATGACAGAATTCAAAAATGGCTACCTAGTGCAACCGAGGGCATTACGATTGCCGGTGGAAATGGTAGTGGGTCTGCTGCCAATCAACTGGATGATCCTACTGGGATAGCCATCGATACCAATGGAGCCATTTACATAACAGATGAAGATAATCACAGAATTCAAAAGTGGCTGCCTAATACGACCGAGGGCATTACGGTTGCAGGTGGTAATGGTAGTGGTTCAGCATCTAATCAACTAAGTTATCCTAGTGGAGTCGCAGTCGATACCAGCGGAATCATTTATATCGCGGATAGAGATAACCACAGAATTCAAAAATGGCTTCCTAATGCGACCGAGGGGGTTACGGTTGCTGGTGGTAATGGTGGAGGTTCCGCCCCTAATCAACTAAATTATCAGTATGGAGTCGCAGTCGATACCAATGGCGTTATCTATGTTGCAGATACAAGAAACTACAGAGTTCAAAAATGGCTGCCTAATGCAACTGAGGGAATGACGGTTGCAGGTGGTAATGGTCAAGGGTTTGCCGCTAATCAACTAGATGAGCCTTATGGGGTTGCAGTTGATACCAATGGAACGGTTTATATAGCAGATAGAACTAACCACCGAATTCAAGTTGTAACCAACGCTAAATTAACAGGGACACCGACAGAACAAGACATTGGTATACATGATATAAAACTTTTGCTCAGTGGCGGATTTAATGATGTTGAGCATAACTTTCAAATCAGCGTTAATGCATCGCCCCCAACAGATATTGAACTCAGTAATGTTAGCATTACAGAAAATAATGCTTTAACACAAACCATCGGTTTATTGACAACAGAAGATGCGACCACAAATGATTCACATACCTACAGCTTGTGTGGCGGTGCGGATGATGGCTCATTTACTATTGATAGCGCTTCTCTGTTAGTGTCTGAAGTGTTTGATTATGAAATCAAAGATAGCTATACCATCTGCATTAGTAGTACCGATGAAAGCAATTTAAATTTTGAAAAAACATTTACGATTTTAATTGACCTGGACACCGATGGCGATGGCGTTGCTGATAATGGCGATGCTTTTCCCAACGATGGAAGTGAAACGCTCGATACCGATGGCGATAGTGTGGGTGATAACGCCGATGCATTCCCCAATGATCGAAACGAAACGCTTGATTCCGACGGTGACGGTGTGGGTGATAACGCCGATGAATTTCCAAGCGATGCCAATGAAATCCTTGATACTGATGGCGATGGTATTGGTGATAACAGTGATGCCGACCCGTTAGACCCTGACGTATTTGATACCACCGCCCCATTGGTGGTTGTGCCGGAAAATATTGTGGTGGCCGCAACGGATGAAAATGGAGTATCGGCATTAAACGATGCCATCGCGTTATTTTTAAGCCTGGCCACTGCCAGCGATTATCTGGATGGCATTCTTACTGGCATTAGCCATGATGCCCCGGCTATATTTCCCCTGGGTGATACTCAAGTGACCTTTAGCGTGAGCGATAACGCGGGTAACATCGGCAACAATACCGCGACGGTTAATGTTAGGGATGAGACGCCGCCAACGATTTTATTGTTGGGTGATGAATCCATTACCATTAATGTAGGGGAAGAATATAGCGAGCAAGGTGCGACCGCTTTAGACAATGTAGATGGTGATGTTTCCAATAATATTGTGATTACAGGAAAGGTGGATACGTTAACTTTGGGTCTTTATAACCTGCAATATAACGTAACAGATGTGGCCGGAAATATTGCCAGTACAGTGACGCGTAATGTGAGTGTGCAAGACAGTTTTGCCCCTGTGATTAGCGTGCCATTAAGTATTGAAGTGGCCGCCACTGATAGTCTAGGTACCGCCCGCAGCAATGCTGAAATTGCTTTTTTCTTAAATGCCGCCAGTGCACTGGATGCAATGGACGGTGTTATAGAGCAAATTAATCATGACGCCGCCGTTACACTACCGTTGGGCGTAAATACCATTACCTTCAGTGCCACCGACTTGTCTGGTAATACAGGCCTTGGTCTGGCCACCATTGTGGTGAGTGATTTAACTGCCCCGGCTATTAACCTTTTGGGGTTGTCGGCCCAAACCCTTAATGTGGGTGAAGCCTATAACGAAATGGGGGTCACCGTGATGGATAATGTGGATGGCGATATTAGCGCTAGCATCGTGGTGAGTGGCAGCGTGGATAGCAGCAAGGTGGGTTTATATAACCTCACTTACAATATTAAAGATGGTGCCGGCAATGCCGCACAAACCCAAGTGCGAGTTATTACGGTGCAAGACGTGGCGGCACCTGTGGTGACGGCTCCAGCCGCTATTATAGTGGTAGCAACGGATGCCAATGGCACGGATGCCATGGTTGAAGCCATTACCGAGTTTTTAAATGGTGCCAGTGCGACTGATGATGTGGATGGGTTCATTGGCCAGGTTAATAATGACGCACCACTAACTTTTCCATTGGGTGTCACTACAGTCGTCTTTAGTGCCCAAGACAGTAACGGCAATATCGGCTTTACTCAAACCAGTGTGATGGTCACCGACCAAACGGCCCCTGTTCTGTTCTTGGAGGGTGAAGTAAATCTGCTGGTCAATGTGGGTGATGAGTATGTTGAGCAGGGGGCCAGTGCCACAGATAATGTGGATGGTGATCTAACCGCAAGCATTATGGTTACCGGTAGTATTGAGACTAGTATTCCTGGCATATATGTTAAAACCTACTCAGTGATCGACACCGTGGGTAATGAGGCCAACCTATCCAGAATGGTTAGCGTGCAAGACGTTTCTGCCCCTGTGCTTATGGCCCCTGCACAGATTACGGTGAACAGTACAGATGTGAGAGGTGTGCCTATAAGCCAGGCAGAAATAATAGACTTCTTAAACTCAGCTGTGGCTCAGGATGATGTCGATGGCGAAATCTTTGCCATTGACAATGATGCCCCACAAGTCTTTAACCTAGGTCGTCATATCATTACGTTTAACGCCACCGACAGTGCTGGCAACACGGGTTTTGCTTCGTCAATCATCACCGTGGTTGATACAGAGGCTCCTGTTATTAGCTTGATGGGTGGGGGTACTATTAGCCTGCAACTCTATGAACGTTATGACGAACCTGGTGTGTCCGCCTTTGACAGCGTGGATGGCGATATTTCATCACAGATTGTTATTACCAATAACATTAATACCGCCATCCTTGGCAGCTATGAGGTGCATTACAGTGTGGTGGACTCCAGTGGCAATACAGCGAGCATCAGTCGTAAGGTTGTAGTTTACGAAGTGGAGACGGCTGGTATTGGTCCCATGCACTGGTATGCATTGATGATGTTATTAATGCTTATGATTCGCCAACGTCAGTATAAGTAAGCCTTATTTATCCATACCCACCCAGTCTTTGTACTTGACTGAGTGGGTATGCTAATATCTTGGCATATCTTAATTATTTTTTCTTAACCTTATCTACTGCCTGTTGAATGACTTAAAACATGCCTCACTAACCGGGTGTTAAGCTTAGCGTTCTTAGTGGGTTTGGATGAGACAGGCCATCACCCTTCATGCTCCACTCTATTTTTAAAATTCCCTTGTATTTATTTTTGTTAATAACATGCTTGGTTTGTGCACCTGCCATATCTTCACCTTTGGCTTTACCGCTAACCAATGAAATGGTGAATTTAAAGCCCCATATCCAGATGTACACTGGCAATGAATACCCAACTATAAATGCATTAATAGCTAGCCAAGCTGAGTTTTCTGAGTTTTCGGTAAAGTCTCCTTCCCCGGGAGACGCAGAGCACTGGTTAAAAATAGAGCTGCTTAATGCCAGTAAAATAAAAAGAAAATGGTATTTAAAGATTGGGCATCCGTCGATGCCCTTGATGCAGGCTTATTGGCGTAAAGGCGATAACACCCAAGTCATATCATTATTAGACGGTGATTCATCTTTTGAAGATCGTGCTGTTGACGAACCGCTCTTGTTTATACCTTTAGAATTGTCAGCAGGTGAGGTGAAAACTTTTTACTTGCATTATCGAGCTGTGGGGGATTTCCCGGTTTCGTTAAGAGTGTTCACAGAAAAAAGCTTCCATGAGTATCAACTGGTTACCAATTCAATTAATTACGCTGTACTCGGCTTTATGTTGGCCATTTTTTTCTTGTCTATGATTTTTTTGGTGGCCAATCATAATGTTCTGTATTTTTATTTTTGTTGTCTCATCTTATTCATGAGCTTATTGATTGCAGATATGGCGGGTTATAATCATAAGTTTTTGTGGCCGAAAAGTGGCATGCTGGCCGATAAATTAATTGAATATATTGTGATCGCTACTCACCTAAGCTATTTGTTCTTTATTCGTGAAATAATGCAGCTTAAGGCATTAAATGTTCCTCTGTATCGAGTGTTTTCGGGGTTGATCATTGCTGGAATTTTATTGCTCATTTCTGCAGTTTTCTTTAGCGTCATTAAATTTCTATTTATTATAGGGTTGCTTTCAGCCGCAGTATATATCTATGCGTCGGTTTGGGCAGTAAGGAACAGGCTGGTATCTGCTCGAATTTATGCGCTGAGTATTTTTAGTCATATCCTATTTGTATTTGGCTTATTTTTATTCTCCATGCTGGTGTTTAACCCATTCCCCGCTATATATTTCATGTATTACGCCACTATTGGCTATGTACTTGAGGCGGTATTTTTTACTATAACCTTGTCCCATAGAAGTTACATAACAAATAGGGGATTCCATGAGTCACTGTTATTGAGGATAGAAGAAGCTAATGACCTGGTGAGGGCAGAGCAGAAGAATAATCTACTGCTAAAAGAAAAACAGGAGCAGCTGCTTAAGTTTACCGGCACAGTACATGATGTTTTTCAACCTCTTTCATCTGTCAGGATGGCCGTTGGTGTTATCCCTGATGGGACAGGAAGAGATCTTAAAAAGTACATTGATAATACGGTGGAATATGCTGAATCCTTATTGAAGTCATTTATGCTAGACAGTAAAAGTGACTTTAATAATTCAAACACCCATTTTATGTTAGGTGAATTATTTGAAAGTGTTATTTCACGACATAAAATGTCTGCCGACAAGAAAAATATTCGACTTCATTTTTTTAACAGCTTCAAGGTGTGTTCTGCCTCTCAAGATATCTTGGTGAGAGTTCTGGATAACTTAATAGCCAATGCCATTCGTTATACTAAATCAGGTGGTGTACTAATGGGCGTTAGGCATAAAGCAATAGGAGTAGAGATTCAGGTAATTGATACTGGTATAGGTATGTCATTAGGCCAGGTGGATAAGCTGCTAGAACCATTTGTGCAAAATAGTGGGGGGGAAGTGGGGTATGGAATTGGCTTGTATGTAGTGAAAAACTTATGTGAGGAATCTGGGTTTAAACTGTCCATTAGCAGTGTTAAAAATAAAGGAACATGCGTTAAAGTCTTGATACCCAATTAATAAGAACGCTTAAAACGAATAAGGGCCCAACCGGGCCCTTATTCGTTTCTAATACCCTGGAGATATTACTGGGTATTTCTCTTCAACAAAAACTCCATCAAGGCTTTCTGAGCGTGTAGGCGGTTCTCAGCCTCATCCCAAACCACCGCTCTTGGATCATCCATCATGTCATGGCTAATTTCTTCACCGCGGTGAGCCGGCAGGCAGTGCATGAAGATGGCATCTTTGTCTGCCAAATCCATTAATGCAGGGTTTATCTGGTAGTCTTTAAAGACTTTTTCACGGGCTTTTTGCTCTTCTTCCTGGCCCATGGAGGCCCAAACGTCGGTGACCAACATGTGAGCACCTTTGGCCGCTTCCTTGGTATCACGCACAATCGTCACGCGATCTTTATTGGCGGCTACCAATTCAGGCATAGGATCAAACCCTTCAGGGCAGTTAACCACCAGATTAAAATCAAACTGGCGCGCGGCATTAATGTAGCTGTGGCACATGTTGTTGCC
>MAAA01014723.1_pt1 | contig 14530 bp, 11 predicted proteins | sample 1115971 | NCBI WGS metagenome assembly MAAA01 (sample SAMN04961123, study PRJNA320927) | seawater metagenome | isolation source: sample BD02T6 sea water enriched with oil for 6 days | place: USA:Gulf of Mexico | collected 2013-07-27 | reverse complement strand
TGCGAGTGATTATTGCGAATTAGTAAACTTGCGAGTGATTATTGCGAATTAGTAAAACTTGCGAGTGACTGATTTTCTAATGCAGGAAATGCGGAACCTTTAAGAGAGTTGTAAATATCTAGAGCGTATTCATAGCAATATTTTAATGGCGGATTTGGTCTTTTCTGTAACCTCTGTGGTCTATGTCTTGAACCAGTAGTGCTCTGGCGATACTGGTAGACAGAAACCTGCTCTTAAATTGGGTAGGGCTGCAATAGTTAAGCAACAAAGTTTGAGCAATAGGGCTTATTTGTGGCATTAAACCCAGACCGTCGGCAAGGTGATGCTACTTGTCTTTGGGCTTAGTCTGTTTTGATCTGGAAGGCAGATAATGCTGTAGTAATTTATACATAGTAAAACTATTTAAAACGCTGGTCTCAGCGTTAATTAAACAAATTTACCTTTTTCTTTTGTAATGTGATCGGCCCAAAACTGGCTCATTCCTATACGTTCATCCCAGTACTCGGCATGATTATAAGCCTTTCTAACCTGATTATTTTCTTCGTGGGCTAATTGTTTTTCAATGACGTCACCCCTGTAACCTTGGTCATTCAGGTAGGTGGATGCCGTTCCTCTTAATCCATGCACAGTTGTATGTTTCGTCATTTTTATACGCTTTACTAGATTAAGAAGTGCATTTTCTGACATGGGCTTGTCAATGGTATTTGGACTTTTTGAGATCCAGGTTTGATGGCCAGTTAGCTGCTTAAGTTGCTTCAATGTATCTAAGGACTGTTTACTTAATGGTACCTTGTGGGCCCTGCTCATTTTTATTTTTTCAGCAGGGATAGTCCACGTCTTACTTTTAAAGTCGATATCTCGCCATTCGGCCAGTCGAACGTCATTTGTACGGACGTTAGTGTAGATTAGCAGCAGTAGTGATAGCTTGATAACTTCATGACCTGAATCATTTTCTACCTTGTAAACAAATTCACCAATCTTATCAATTGGAAGGGCGCGCTGGTGGCTGACTCTTGGAACGGCTTTCAGAGCCTTTTCTAAGCCCACGGCTGGATTGATATCTATGTGCCCTTCAACTAGAGCTAGGGTAAAGATATTTTCGAGCAGCCCTTTAACCTTACGAGTGGTTTCCCCTATGCCGAAATTTTCCATGCGTCTTAATACAGTAAGCAGGTGCTGACTGGTGATTTTGGCCACAGGTATTTCATTCAGGTGAGGGTAGACCCAGTTACTTAATGTTTCGTTCGTTTTCTTGGCGTACTTAGCTGACCAATTAGGTAGCTTGTTTTCATACCATTGTTTGGCAATGGTTTTAAACTTGCCGTCATGCAGTTTTTTTATGGCTCGTTTGTCTTCTTGTTTTTGTGCGCTGGGGTCAATGTTTTGTCCGAGCATTAGCTGTGCTTCAATCTTTCGCTTACGCGCTTCCTTTAAGCTGACGGTAGGGTATGAGCCAATACTTAACGTTTTTTCCTTGCCAAGAAAGCGGTATTTCCACTGCCAGCTTCTGGTACCAGAAGTGCGAATTAATAGGCCTTCACCATCAGACAGTTTGTAGTTTCTATCTTTCGCTTTTAGCTGGCGGATCGCCGTATCAGTTAATGCCATGTGATGGGGGTACCGTTATTCTGTACCCCCAACCGTACCCCCAATTGGGTCTGGCTGTCTATAGAATTCTTTGGACGACTTTGGACGAGTTATTTGCTTTATATGCTGTATATATAGCATGTTATGAAGAAGTTCTGGGCGGCGTTGGACGCTGTAGTGTTCCTGCTAGCAATGTATGGCCGTGTTTTGCTAGCATAATTTGGCCATTAAAATTTCAGTGATTTACTCTAAGTAGGAGGTTCTATATATGTGTGCTCAAGAAATTCTACTAATAAGGCTCCATTTCAATAATATTTTTTTATATATAAAGTCTCAAATATGAAGCGAAAACGCCGATTAACAGGGTTAATGTTTCATATTTGATACTTTAAATAATCTCTTATTAAGTACCGTCTAAATATTTATATTTCAAACCTTTGGTATTGACTGGTATTAATACTAAAATAATAGTGTCTACTTACACTGGGTTTAGTTGGGAACCCTTTGGGAAATGTAATTACCCTAGATTGAGTATTTGTATGCATTCATATTGGTCACACGAAGCGGAAGAATTGGCGCGAGACATCGGACGCAATATAGAAGACCAGAGGCTGGCTTCAGGTGAAACTGTTTCTAAGTATTGTTATCGCCTTAATATTAGCAGGGCAACCTACCTGCGATTAAAGAAAGGTAATCCAGGCGTTGCTGCTGGGGCTTTGTTTGAATGGTGCGTATTGACTGGTAATGGTTTTTCACTAATTAAGGTTTTTCAAGTAGAAAACTTGTTTGATTTACCTAGAACCAATAAGGGTGAATTTAAAAAACGTGTCCGAAAATAGAGTGATGGGCTATCGCAAATTATCGAATTAGTACACCTCATTTTAACATCTATTAAAAGTTGTGAGTGAATCAATCACAGAAACTATATAGGCGGCATGTTAAGCATAAAAGAGGGATTATGCGCATAAAACCTAGAACGAGGGCTTGAATATATGTAGCATTCTGTTCCGAATCTGTTTTAAAGGCTATATTTAATAAGGTAGTTATACCGAATTTGCTAAATCCTCGATAACCTAGAAAAGGGGATTCCAGCGCCTAATCTCTTGGAATTTTTATACTCTTTTTGCCCTATCATTTTAGAAAATTCGGGGTATTTTTTCAAGAACCTCTCATTTAATAATTCCAGAAACTCATCTTTAATAGACAAGAAGTATTCTTCGGATACCAAGATACTTAGATTTACAACTCGTTTGAGTAAATCCCTATGGTCTATGCAGTGGATTTCGCTATTCTCGCCGTTTACCATGATCACAATTAGGGATGTATAATTAGACAATAATTTTTTATCTATCTTTCCATCTGTATCTATTTTTACTTTACATAGGGAATCTAGCGTTAATATATTGGTAAGAGGCTGACCCTTATAGAGCTCAGAGCTGCATTTTATAGTACTGATATATTTGGCCAAATTTGGTCTAGTAATCGCCATAATGGATCTTAGCTTTTCAGGATTTGGTCTGTTCATCGATAGAAGGTCCCATAGGGGAAGATTTATTAGGGCTGCTGTTCCTGGATATATCTTTTCAACAGCCTGAATACGGTCCTGCTTAGGTGTTACTTTACCATTTTCGTATTTTCTCCACTGTTTCGAACGTGACTTTTTCTTATCCTTATCTAGTCCTATGCAATCAGGAGTTATTGTCTCTTCTAATTCACGCTCACCCTTCCCTGATATTTTTTCTACGTTTCTAAACCAGTATTGGGTTTTTACCCAATCTGCCATATCTCTTTTAGGCCGGCCAGCCATACAAGCTCCTAATGTATTTGAATAATCGTTTAGCTTAGTTAGTTTATCATTTAAAATATATTCTATGTAAATCAATAGGTTAGAGTGATTGTAGGGGGTGACGAAATTGAATAACTTAACCGACTGACAATTCTTTATCCCGTGGAGTAAAATTAATTGTGACTAATGGTGACTTAGCGAGAGAATCGATGGGTGAAATGGAGCTAGCAGCATCTATTGAAAATAGTCTAACTTCTATTTATGGTCCAATGCTGACTGGAAGCGACCTTGTAAAAGTACTTGCTTTTCCATCAGCAGCAGCTTTTAGGAAAGCGAAGAGTAGAAATACTCTTCCTATTAGTGTGTATAGCTTACCCAATAGGAAAGGCACCTTTGCACTAACAAAAGATGTTGCGAATTGGTTAGCTAATTCAAAATACAATTCCACCCTAGAGGATGAAAATATGTAGATATAAAAAAACCGAAACCAATTGCTTGATTCCGGTTCTTTGAAAGATTGCTCTTTCCCTAGTAAGTCTGAGTATTTCATTCAAAAAACCTCCCGTCAAGCCTTCACACGAATTAATTATGTCGAGGCTTTCGCTCGCCCAGAAAAAGGCCCGCGAAGCTAAAGATAGGGAGATAGTTATGCCTATAGAAAATTACCTTTTTACAGATTTCCTTCCAGAAACCGCATCACCACCAAGTGCAATTGAATATATAGATATGTGTAAATTGGCCCCATCACGTATGGTTGGGATCCATGCAGTTACCAATATATGTTCATTCGTTCCGTCAAAAAAGATGGGTCACACAATATCAACAGAAAGCTTTTCAGCAGAGAGAGCATTTGCCTTACTCTGTGAATATGACGACTCAGTAACGAGTATTTATGATCAACCTGAGCCGGTCATGATCAAGAAGTATAATAAAGCTGATCGACTTCAGACAGTTTCGTATACACCTGATTTCTTGGTAGAAACTCATAATGGAGTGTATGTAGTTGAAGTTAAAACGGAGGATGAGCTTGAGCGCCTTATTAAAAAACAACCTAAGAACTGGAAGGAACTACCATCAGGAGGATTTGAGTACACACCAGCTAAGGATTCCTATAGGCGATTAGGATTGAGGTATACAGTGTGGGCCTATTCGATCTCAATGCGTTTTAAAATTGCAAATATAAATATTCTTTTAGAATCAAGAAAAATGGATAAGTACGATGCTTCGTTTATTCAAAGGGTTTATGTATTTTTAATGGAGTCTTTTTATTGGTCGCTACATGATTTGAAGGAGGCTCTTGGGTTGGATAGCTATACTTGGCTCATTCAGCTTGTTGATCACAAAGAGTTAGTTACAGATCTATCTAACTCACTTTTTAGTGAGCCAAAAGGATGTATGGTTTCTCGTAGTTCTGATTTGTTAGAGCTTGGGAGGTCATATGCATATCAAAAAGTACAAAATTCAATTCCGTTAAGAGCGTTTGGATATCATGAGGTACCCAGTGAATTAGATACATTAAAAGTTATGGAAAGGCTGCGTAGAATCGAATCCGGTGAAAAAGGTAGAAGTGTTCGAAGGTGGCAGCAGAAAATTAAAGCGGGTAAAGAAAAAGGTCTTAATGAATTCTATTCATTAATTGATAACTCTTCTCAGTCTGGCAATAGAAAGCGTCGTATTAATAAAACAGTCATAGAATTTGTTAGCTACTACATACTGCATGATCATGCAGGATTACAAGGGTTAGGCGCATATCGCAGTTATATTCGATATCGAGTGTTGGCTAAGCGTCACCATGAACACCACCCGCCTGTGTGTTGGGAAACATTTCGCAAAGAGCTTAAGAGAACACCAGAGTATAAAATTGCAGATAAGCGAGGAGGTAGAAGATCAAGGAATAGCGCTTTGGAACCTGTAGATCCACTCAAAAGAAACCTAACATTTCAACTTCCTTGGCAGGCAGCTGCAATTGATGACTACCTAGGCGATATTTTCCTTGTATTTTATACAGCAGATAAAAAGCCATATGTGAAGAAGGCTTGGATATCAGGGATGATAGATTTAGCAACATCAAAAATATTGGCGTTTACAATTAGTTTTAAAAATCCTTCCAATCGATCCCTTTCGAAAGTAATTCGTGAGTGTGTTCGTATGCATGGCCGATTGCCTCAAGAAATATTGTTCGATAGAGGTAGTAACTTTAAGTCAAAACATACAGCTCAGTTATTAGCCAGTTTAGGCGTTATTAATTCAATGAGGCCAGCAGCATTGTCTAAATCAGGCGGTGAGATTGAGGGGCTTTTTGGTGAATTCAAAAAAACTTGGTTAAGTCAGCGCCCAGGTAATACGGCTGACTTTAAAGAAGCAAGGTCAGTTGACGGGAAAAAAGCCCCTAAGCATGCAGCTGTATTGAAGCCTTATTATTTTTATAGAGAACTTAAATGGTTTTTGAATTGGCGTGATGCAAGACCTGTAGGGATTCATGATATGGCCCGTATAGACAGGTTTAATTCAAAAGCCAGCGACTTCCCATTTATGGGGGTAGAAGTTCCTTATGATGAAAAGTTTTTGATTATGACCTCTGTTGAAAGCAAAAAATACTCAGTTGACTTGCATAGAGGCTTACACATTGGAGTGCAGCACTATTGGTCACCAGAACTTTCTAAGGTCAGAGGTAGGAAGAAAAAGGTCGATGTTCGAATCGATCCTGAGAACCCGCATGTGGTTTACGCTTCGGTAGAAAACTCATGGGTGCCTTGCTACTCAAGAAGAATACAAATATTTAATGCTTTAGATGCAGAATCTCAATTTGTAGAGGGACTTATTGCTCTAGAGTCTCAGGCTTTAAAGTCCAAGTTAACTCAGGAAGCTGATGAAACACTGGTTCAAATAATCGAGGAACTTGATCGAGGGTACAGTAATAAAAGTGATTCGAATGTCGTTGATGTAGAGTTTTATGGCAAGGAAGACGATTCATCTTACTTAGACGAAGTGTCAATTTTTGATCAAGTTAAAAGTATAGCTGTTCGTGAAATATCTACAGAGGAGTGGTGAAATGAAGTCCGGACTCTTGGTAGCAACCAGATTGAATGCTTTAAAAATTAATCATCGTAATTGGTGTGAGGCGTTGGAATCTGCCTATTTTCTAATGATAGCTGTATCTCCAGGTGAGGTTATTTGTATTACTGGCCCTTCAAGAGCAGGTAAGTCAAAATTAATAAATGAATTAAAAAAAATAATTGAATCGGAGCATTCCTATGAAGATACGGGTCTTATGCCTGTAGTAATTATGACGGCAGCAAATACGAGTACTAATGGCAGGTTTTCAACAAAGTCATTTACAAGGCGAATGCTGAATGCGGTTAATCACCCTTTTCATAAATATGATGGTGCAACTGGTATAACTAGCACAAAAGAGCTTAGTGAGGATACGTGTAGGGATAGATTAGAGTCTGCTTTGGCTATTCGTGGAGTTAAGTACTTAATCATCGATGAAGCTCAGCATGCTAGATATGTATCTAAGGATGCTCAGGGGTCATATGCGGTCATGGACTCCTGGAAGTGTTTAGCTGAGACAGCTGGATTGGTTCTTATCATTGTAGGGGCTTACCCCATTTTACCGATTATAAATAATTCACCTCATATGATTGGGCGTAAGTACTCAGTTGAGTTGGGAAGATATAAATATAATAAAGAAGATATTTCGGAATTCGCCTTAATTGTTAAGGCTTATGGTGAAGTTCTAGAGGAAACAGAATTGTTAATGGAAAATATTGAATTCTTTTATAGGGGGAGTATGGGGTGTATTGGGTTGCTTCGTAGATGGATTATTGCAGCAGTTTCTGAAAGTAAGAGAAAGAGAACACCCTTATGCATGAAAAATTTTGTTGACTCTATTATGCCGGACCGTGACTTAAGGGAGGTGTCCCTAGAGATAAGAAATGGAGAGGAGTATTTGCAGTCTAAATTTTATGAAGATACACAGAAAAGTAATGAGCCTTCTTCCGTTACTCCAAAGGCCACTAAGAAAAAACCAAAAGGTAAACCAGGAAATAGAAAGCCTGCACGTTATGAAATCAATAATTTGCTTGGAGAGAAAAGTGCCTAAATTACTCCCTGTTCGTTTTCAAGGCAGTGGCACTTCGGAAGTAGAGTCGTTGCCATCGTACCTAGCTCGTTCTGCACGCACTCATAGGGCAAGTGTTGGTGATATTATTCGATTTTCAATTGGCACATGTTCAGATAAAAATGAAGGAGATTTTTCAAAATACAGCTATTTAAAGCCCCATGATATGTTACAGCCGAATATGGTATGCGTTGCCTTGGTGAAATCATTGACTCGTTGCTCTGGGCAGGAATTGGAACAATCTTGCCTTATGTGGCTTCATGGTGTCCTTGGTCGTTCAAGTAACGAAATTGTAAAAGGGTTTCGCTGGTGTCCCGAGTGTCTTCACGAGATGGAGGAGACTGGAATAGAGCCTTATTTTAAACTGAAATGGCATTTATCAGCGTTCAATCACTGCCCTTTGCATTTTACTGACTTTATTTGTGCCTGTGAAAACTGCGGTAATGACCAAACGAGTTATATTAGAAAACATGATATTGCTAGGTGCCAAAATTGTGGTGAGTCGTTAGCTCAGCGAAAGGCTAATTTATCTACGGGGGGGATCCACCTAAGTATTGAAGATAATGCATTTGATATACAGCAGTTGTTTTCAGATCTCGCGCAAACTGGATTTAAGGCATTTCCTAAGGGAGGTGTCTTTAGGTCATTAGAAGATGTTTTTGATTGGTATTGGGATAACGGATTGGAAGAAGACTTTTATGGGTTACTTGGCCGGGATGAAGCTTTATGTCTGTTGCATAAACAAAAAGAAATAAGCCTTGTTGTTGCTAGGCGTATTGCTTTTAAACTAGGCATCTCTCTTTACACTTTAATGAGTGGAAATGCTAAGCAGGCTAGCATGCACTTGAATCTAAAGGTGTTTTGCCCTGTTCCTTTGGGGTACTTATCTGTGAAAAAGAAGAAACACCGAAACCATGAGTTTATATTGAAGCTAATAAATAAAAAGCTAATTGAGTTTGATGATCCTCCATCAATTAAGTCAGTTGCAAGCGCAGTGGGTATTTCGGTGGGCTACATTCGCTACCGGTACCCGGTTCTCTTGAAAAAAATAGTAAAAAATCACCAGGATTACTTGGCCAAGCAACAACTGAATAAGATATACACCGCCCAAAAAATGGCGCTGTCCTATTTCATTGATCGAAAATACACCGAATTCCCAAAATCCAAGCGCCAGGCATATAAAGAAGTAAAGCGTGAAACGGGATTGGCAAAAGGTGTAATTGAGCAAGCGGTTAAGCGTGCTTATGGTGCTTTGTATTGCTAGATATATGATCTTCCCCCATAGAAATAGACAGCCTCTACGGCTGCCATAGGCAGGGGACCTGCTAGACAATTTTAAACATGAGTCTAGCAAGTGCCTAACATTATGCATACTAATCGGTAGGAATATTTAGAAAGCTAACAAACTTTCCTATATTGTATTCACTTATATGTAGAGGCTGAAAGTATTAATAGATCTTCATTGTTTTGAGCTGCTATCGCAGTGTAATTTTACCATTAAGTTCATATGTCAGTCAGTTTCCACTTCTCTAACATATAGTGCTTTCATATAGTGCTTTCGATCATATTGAATCGCCATCATTAATACATAAGCTGGACCAGCTTATGAGAGACCTATGGGGTCCAGGACTCTCCTGCCAGAACGTAACATTCCCATGAAGCCCCGAGATAGGGCAGGCAGGTATCGATATTGACATTATCCTCCCCAATAAATCGGGCTCTGGGGTGGGGCTGTAATTTCCTTTAATAGCAACGACCTTGGTGTATTGGAATAAGCGCTAGCCGATAATGCCTGATCACTTATTGGGCTTGGAAATTGATGTAGTTGATTAATCCTCTATTTTTAACTAGCGTTAAAAAATGGGGGATGACAAGGCCATTACCCGAGGCTAATATATCATATCGATGGCCGCTATCAGTTACGTGAACTTCATCATTTTTGCGTTAGTCTGCAAAGGTTTCTCTCTCTTTTGTTTTTTTAAACTTTATCCTTTGGCTTTATGTCTAGTAACTCTATCTCAAACACCAAAGTTGAGTTGGCAGGTATTTTGGGACTGGGGCTTTCTTCTCCATAGGCTAAATTAGCTGGAATATGCACACGCCATTTATCACCCACACGCATAAGTTGCAATGCTTCGGTCCAACCAGAAATGACTCTGTTCACAGGGAAATTAGCAGGCGTTCCGCGGTCAACGCTGCTATCAAAAACAGTACCATCAATTGATGTGCCATGATAATGAACTTCAACAGTGTCGGTTGCTTTTGGTGAGGGGCCATTGCCAGCGACTAATACCTCATATTGAAGGCCACTGTCGGTCACGTGAACACCGAATTTTTTGGAATTTTTTAATAGATATTTATTACCTTCTTTCTTTGCTTGACTGGCGCTTTCATCTTGATTTGCAAGTTGCTCTGCCTTAACAACAGCGAAAGCCTCTCTCACTGTGTCTTCATCCAAACGAGGCGGTTTGTTTTCCAAAATATCTTTCAATCCAGCTATCATCTGTTTGTATTTAACGTCTACAGGCTGCCCCTTAACACTTCGGGCCATGCTCATGCCGATACCGTAGCTCATCATCTTAAGGTGTTCTTGATACATGGGGTTGTTATTATCTGGTTGGTTACCAGCTAATTTCTCTCTTTCAGTTTGTTCTTTGACGTATGAAAACGCCTGCTTGATTTCTTCCTCCTTGTATATTTGGGTGATGGAGTTATAAGCCGCATTTAAACCGGCAAGCATTGAGCTAATGTTGATATCAATTGGCTGACCCTTAACACTTCGGGCCATGCTCATACCAATACCGTAACTCATTTTTTCAATACTGGTTTGTAAAGATAAGGGCTGATTAGTGTGTAGGTTAAAATGCCCAATATGATGTACCTGGCTATTGTCTTTTATGGCAACTGTTTTTACCTGAGTTGATTCGGTATTGGTTTTTAATTGAATATCGTAAGTACCTTCGGCCAATAACAAGGAGAGGGGTGCTATGCCTTTTTCTTGCCCATTTATATAGACAGTCGTATTATTTTTAAAAGGCTCCGAAGTAATTAACACCTGCCCTTGGCCTTTTTCCAACACAATAGGGTTTAATTGGGTGATGGCTTGTTGAAGCTCTAGTGTTAGGTCCTGTGGGCGATAGTTCTCTTTAGTGATGTTGATGAGAACTTTATCGCCCATTTTATAATTAACCCCTTGATATGGACTTGTCCCCACCGATTTACCATTAATGCTAATGGCTGCACCTGTAGGCTGGGTATCAAATAGTAAAATGGCTCGATTACCTGTAATGGCAGATTTCACAGGTGAAGAACTTCCAGAGCTGGCAGACTTTGTATAGCTACCGCGGCCCATTTTTTTTAGTTTTTCAACTACATTTAAGCTGTCGCATTTTCTGCATGGGACGGTTTGTGATTCACTAATTTCACTGGTGAGTACATTGCGAATAACCAGTTTAAGCAGGTAGCCAACCGAGATGGCTTTTACAGATGCATCGGCTATTAACTCGCCATTAAATGCGATGGCGATATTTTGATTGCAGGTTTCGGCATTGCAATCCAGCTTGCTGTATTCTTTTTCTAACTCCTTTTCGACAGCTGCACCATAAAATACAGTGTATCGGCTCTGTAATCCCTCTTGTAAGGCAGAGCCATATTCGCTACTCAGATCAACATCTTGCTGTGACACATCAATGGGAAGCAAGACTAGATTGGGCTTGGCAGCGGCTTGAGCATTAAACCCAAAAAAGCTCAATACTAGAACACTTTTCCAGAGAATTTCCTTATATATTGTCATGTGTTAATCCAAGTTTAATGGGGTCATTTTATTGAACAGGTATCTAGAAGATGAACTTAAAATCTGGAGACCTATTGGTCATTTATCATTTTAAGGGTTTTATCTATGAATGTCGGTTTAAGGTGAGTAATTTGCCATTTCGGGCTTTATACTTTATATGACAGAGAAATCCCAACCTTCTCTTAGCCCTTAATCTTCTGAATCACTAATTCTTTTCTGATCTGTTTTAACCATGTTATTTATCCAGGTTAAATTCAAAAGGCAAGGTAGCCATTTGCGCGACTGGCTTGCCATCTACCAGTTTTGGTTTGAATCTATATAGCCTCGCGGCTCGAATGGCTTCTCTTTCGAATATACCTTCTGGATTCGCACTCACCACGGTAACCTCTTTAACACTGCCCAGTTTAGAAATTTCCAGCCGCAACACCACATAACCTTCAATCTTTCTCGATAGGGCTTGTGGCGGATATCTTGGCTCAATCTGTACCAAGGGGATGGCGTCACTGCCACCAAAGCCATGGCCGGATAACATGCCATTTGTGGCATCACCTTCATAAATTTTTTCTCTGAGCTGTTTTAACCGCATTAATAACTCAGTTTTAGTAGACATTAGCTTTGATATTCTAATCTGAAAGAGGGAGGCCTGATCAGGGAAATCTATTATTCCCTTTTCCGTATAAGCGATTTCCATATTCACCTCATCCAAAGTATGATTTATTTCAGAGATTTGATTTTTAAATTGAACATTAAGTTCATGATTTGGAAACTCCAAGGTCAACTGCTCACTACTACCATTTCTTACTGTTACAGTAGTAACTTTAGTGCTCTCTCTCTTGGCCTTAATTTGGATACTATGAGCTCCTGCCGGTAATAATAGCTCTTTGGGAGCTACTCCTTGGGCTTTGCCATTCACATAAATCACCGCGCCTGCCTTAAACTGCTTGGTCGCAATCAATAGTTTGCCTTGCCCTTGCTTCAATACAATAGGCGCTAGCTGGGTGATGGCTTGTTGTAAATCTAGCGTAACCTGGTGGGGGCGGTAATATTGTTTGGTGATCTCCACCTTAACTTTATCACCTATCTTATGGTTTAGACCTTGATATGGGCCTTTGCCTACTGGTTTGCCATTAATGCTTATGCTGGCGTCTTCTGGTTGTGTGTCAAAAATTAGAATAGCGCGCTGGTCCGTGTTAAGAGAGCTGGCGTTAGAAGTTTTGCTGGTGGAGCTTAAGGTTTTCGATGTGCCAGCACCTATGGCTTTTAATTGCCTAATAACATCAAACTGGCTGCAATTCTCACAGGGTACTATTTTTGTTTCTATTATCTCGCTGGTGAGTACATTACGTACCACCAGCTTTAATAAATAACCACCGGAGATTGCTTTCACTTCGCTATCGGCAATGAGTTCACCATTAAAGGCTATAGCCACATTTTGATTGCAGGTATCAATGTCGCAATCTATTTTGCTGTATTCTTTTTCCAGCTCTTTTTCAACAGCGGCGCCGTAAAACACTGTGTAGCGTTTTTGTAGGCCTTCCTGCAGGGCTGAGCCATACTGGCCTTCCAGATCGGCGTCTTGTTGCGATACGTCAATGGGAAGCAAGACCAGATTGGGTTTGGCAGCGGCTTGGGTGCTGAGTGTCAGAAAGCTAAGTGCCAAAAATATTAGCCAACTGATTATTTTATAAAATTTCATAAATTATTTTGCCATGATTTTTTCGGCCACCTTGAGCAAATCCTTTTGACTAGTCATGGCCTTGTTATTTATGCGATAGGTATTGTTAACGACCAGGGTGGGGGTGCTGGTCACCTGAAAGCGTTTAGAGAGTAAAACCGACAAGGCTAATTCTTGCTCAAAAATAGTACTGTTAAACGCGTTTAATGCATCAATGGGCTGAATACCTTGTTCTTGAAACCAGGTGATCAATTTTATTTTCTGATCGTCCATTGAGTCGGTACGGCTAAAATCAGCCACTAACTCAAATAAGCCACTGTGTAGTTCATTAAAGTTCTCGTGGTTCTCAATTAAGTAATAAGCGCGGGCATGAAGATCGGTAACATCATTCCACACTATCGGTACGTATTTGATGTTCGATTCTTTAGCTACCCCCCATTTTTTTAGCTGGGGTGCAAATGCTTTGCAGTGACTGCATCCGTAGGTGAAGAACTCTAATACCTGGATTTCGTTTAACTCGGGATGATTAATAATTACGTCATCAATGATATTGGTAAATTCACTGTAGTGTTTATCTTTTTGATATTCGGTAGTGTCACTACAGGCAACTAACAGTAAGGCAGGCAATAAAATTGCCCAGAATATCCTTGCCTTAGGTAATGTGATATTACTCATCATAAATCCATTTTTGTTAACTTTGTTTTTTGAGCCAGTCGCTTAACTGCTTTATTGTGTTGTCATTAAAACCATATATGATTTTTTCTACTTTATTATCAGGGCCTAGCAATACGGTAGCCGGAAATCCCTTAATTCCAAATTGAGTTTTCAAGCGATCTGAGCCTAATACTAAGAGCTTAGGGTGTGCTTTTAGGGTCTTAGCAAAAGCTTGAATGTCTTCAATGCTGTAATTACTATCTGTAGCTTGATTCCGCTCGGCATGGATAGCGGCAAAAATCACGCCGGGGTATTGCATTTCTTTTTTTGCCAATAATGGCAGTTCTTTCTGGCAGGGTTTACATTCTATCCAAAAGAAATTGATGACCTTTGGTTTATTTTCTAAGCGTGATAATGCAAATATGTCACCAGATATATCACGGCCAAATATTTTCGGAGAATTATCGCCGATCGATATGGCCCAGGAGTTGTGTGTTATCACTAAGGAAAAAACAGCCAGTAAAGTAATACGATTGAATATATTCATTGTGGAAACCTAGTTTAGCGTGGCTGCTTTTTGTTGGTATTCATTAAGGGTGGATTTGTGCAACTTCCCCCATTTCTTTAAAGCTTTATTTAAAGTTAATTTGTGCTGGTGGCGATTCATCACTCTGGCTGGTAATGGCCCGCTAGAGTACAGGCGTGAGTTGTCTGCCAGGTCCCATAAGCTCATTTCAACTACAAAATTTCCAATCCAAAAACCATTTTGCTTGCTTAAGTCCATACGAACTACAGCCACAGAGGCGTAATTTGCCGATGTATTACCTGCCTGATGCAAGCAGATGGCAGGGCTGGAGCACTGCTTGCCGGTTACAAATGAGCCAGGCAAGGCAGATTTCATCACCGAGCGTA
>MAAA01014273.1_pt1 | contig 14552 bp, 8 predicted proteins | sample 1115971 | NCBI WGS metagenome assembly MAAA01 (sample SAMN04961123, study PRJNA320927) | seawater metagenome | isolation source: sample BD02T6 sea water enriched with oil for 6 days | place: USA:Gulf of Mexico | collected 2013-07-27 | reverse complement strand
GTCTTATTAGTAACTTGCACGAAGCTATGTACGGAATCAAGGAGATCATTACATCCATTAATGCAGGAAAGATGACTAATCGAAAACTACAGTTTGAAATTGAACATGTCTATCACCACCTCAATTTCGCCTGGAATGTTCGAAATGAATATGAAGATACTATTAATAAATGTTCCGGTGAAAACTTTAACAAATGGTCGAAATATCCGCTAGGTGACATTGAAGAATATAAGGTTATTAGCAATGACTAACTCAGGACACGTATATGAGAGTCTATCTAGACGATGAACGCCGAACGCCAGAAGGCTGGGTAAGAGTTTATTGGCCTGAAGAGGCCATTGAATTATTAATGACTGGTAATGTCACTGAAATAAGCCTTGATCATGACCTAGGAAATGATGACCATGGTACGGGATATGATGTTGTGTTATGGATCGAAGAGGCTGTAATAATCCGAGGCTTTAAGCCACCTAAAATTACAGTTCACTCATCCAATCCATCTGCGCGAATAAAGATGGAACTAGGTATTTCAAATATTGAAAAAATCACACGTAGTTAGCAACCCCAAAAGGTATATGAACCATAGGAGTGTTGCTTTCGCCTGGCTCTAGGTGGCTAAGTTGATCATCAAAGAATATATGGGGTTTAAGCACGGATAGAATTCGTTCTTTTTTCATTCCGCCCAAAAAGAAAATTTCATTAGCATTAACACCCCAACTTTCAAGCGTAGTAATGACTCGCTCATGGGAAGGGGCACTTCGTGCCGTAATTATGGCCGTTCGTAAAATCCGCTGATAGTCAGGAGTTTGCTTGATCGCTGCATCTTCAAGTTTCTGTATACGGTTAATTTTCTTAAATAAATCGCCAAGAACACCTGGGCTGTGAGGGATATTTGACTTCGCAACCTCATGGGATTCAAACCCTGTCAATCCTTCCCCTTTATAAACAGCTTCAGATTCATCACCCACAATTCACCCACAATTACACCATCATAATCAAAGGCTATACGAAGCTCTTTATCTGACTCTGTATCCTGGACACTGCTTGGCATAACCAAACCTGCAGGATAACCATTATCGATGGCTTCCTTTACGTCACTAGAATTAGCAGAAAGAAAGAGGGAGGCATTAAATGCAGGAATATAAGGGTAAGGGCTCTTTCCTTCCCTGAAACCTGCCCGGCTAATTTTGAGCCCATAATGCCGTATTGAACGAAAAACCCTTTTACCGGTGGCTGCTGAGTTTCTGGATAGCAATATAACCTCAACTGGCTGTATCTCGGGGAAATAATCATTAATAGATAGGAAGCGTTTAATAAAGGGAAAAGCAACGCCTTTTTCTAGAACATCATCAACATGACTATTCTGAAACTCTTTATACACCTCAGGTCCATCCGCCTCAAAGACAGCATTGGATTCAGTTAAATCAAACAATGCACTTGAACTAACAGCTATTACAAGTTTGTCTTCGATGGGGAACGTCATACTTTCTCCTTCTAAATTTTCTAATTAAGTAGTAAAATAACTAGGAATTTCAAGCCCATTTGTTTCACTTTTTTTCGACCTTCTTAACAAATTTCCTAGTTGCCTTGTGCTATATTGATTTCCGCTACTATTAAGAGGACTAACACTTAATTTTATTGCCATTTGTTCTAACACACGCTTCGATGGCGAAATAAGTGCGCCAGCCTTTAATCCCTCTAAACAAGTATCCGTTAAGTGTATTTCAATTGCTGCATCTAATGTTTGCTCATTAGTTTGACTAAACATAATTATTCCTTGTCACCATAATGCGTGTTCAATACATCTAACATTCGCTTTTGATGTTCCTCAATTTCTGTTTTATTCCAGAGATCATTGCCTTTTTGAAAGAACATTTCTCTTAACTTTAATGAGTCAAAATACGACTTCCTCTCAAAATCAACTTGCTTTTTATCTACATCCTGATTGCTATATGATGAATTTTCACCTGGGCTAAGCAAGACTAAGTTACCAAATTCATTTAGTGTTTCATTAGGCAATTTACTTTTATATTCATCATTTTGCGGGTGAACATGCTCTACTGAATTTTTTGAGGTTATACGGTATCTTTTAAATTTATATAAATCTGAAGGGGCCAACTCTGATTTTGAATCATTAACTTGTTTCCAGAGTAAATATTCAAGCTTTTGAAACCAATAATGCTCAAAACCAGTCCCGTTTGGTTCAGCAAAGTATTTTTCTTGCTCATCCCACTCAATTCTTATAAATTTTTTCGATTGTGCTTGTTTGAAACTGGCCTCTTTTTGAGAGCATGAGGCAAGTGACATTCGATTATCTATTCTCTCAAGCCGATTTAATACCTTCTTTTCTTGTTTATAGTCAACATTTTTCTTAATGAGTTTCGCTATAAAAGGAGTAATCCAATATTGCGCGCTTCGCTCACCAGTAAAGTTGCGAACACTCTGTAATAAGACCAAACCATTAATCTCTTTAGGCGTACGATTAATGTAATACTGGCCTTTAGACTGACTTCGAGATTGATAAGTTAAAGCCAGGTGAGACTCTATAGAGTCATCGCGCTCAACCCATTTAACCACCCATAAATCAAACTGATATCGAACCTGCCATAACATTTCAATAAAGGCCTTTACTGATGCCTCACATGAGTCAATGAGTGGATTAAAGATTTCAAGCAGACGATCACTATGAAGCCTTGGCTTAATATCTGCTTCATTATTTAAAGCCAAGTAAATACGATAGGCATGAATTAAAAATAAAGGAAACTTTATAATGGGTCGGCAGTAAGTTGTTTCCACATCTAAATCATAGGTTTCAAAAGTCTGGGGGTTAACATTTTCAGGGGCTTTACTCTTAGTAAGCGTATGACTTAACTCTCCAATGCTCAAACCAATCCCTTCATCATTCTGTTGTGATTGCTCAGGGTGATAAAATACATTTGAGTCAAAAACGGCTAAATCATTGGGCTCAATGCTATTCCAGGTGATATCCGGGAAAATCTTACGCACATTGCGCTCGAAATAATTTTCCATATGTTCACAAGCTACCCACATTGCATCATATTGAGCTTTATCTGATTTAATGTGCTTAAACAGCTTAGCTTTAAGAATATCAGCCTGCTCCAGCTGAATTCCCGATGAGTTCATTGTCGCAAACAATCTATTCAAATCCATCTGAGCAGGTACAATATTATTTACCCATTGCACATTCCTGTAAAAATAGTCTCCTAATTTTTCAGCTTCTTTTTTATCAAGATTTTTAATTTCCTTACTTAATACAACTAACGCTATACCAATTTGCTTTAGGTATTCGTTATTATCTATTACTTCCTGAGCGGGTTTTTCATAACCTTTTAACCCGGCTAAACCACCTAAGTACTGTTGCACCTGATCACGTATCGCAAATTGTAATCGAGGTATTGCCTTGCCATTGTCATGTTCAAAAACAGCTAACTCAGCGAGATTCGTATCAATACCCGCATCATTAAATGCAATTGCGATTAGCATTAACGTTGTTGTACGTTGCTGACCATCAATTAACTCGTAAACCATACCATTACTTTTATCCAGTCGAGATGACAGGACTGTACCGATAAAGTAATTATCATCCTCACTTTGACTCGACAAATGAAATCGATCACATGCACGTCTGACATCATTAAACAACAGTAATACATCATCATCTGACCAGACATAAGGGCGCTGATAGCTAGGAATAGAAAACTGATATTTACCAGTGAAAATTCTATCAAGGTTTAACAATTCTGTTTTCACTGACAATATGGACAAAATTAATCTCTCCCTAATAATTTAACGTGTTCGCTAAAGCTGTTAGAAAATTCTCTAGCATATTCTTCTTTAGTGGCCTCACGCTCAACTTTAAGGTCAAGTGCCTTAATTACTTTATTTATAAAGCCTTGTTTTTTACTTGTTTTTTGTTCAGTTGGCGATAATGCAGCATCGATAATGCCATCTGGATTTACGGTTAGTTCAAACTCTTCTAATAGAATAAAGCATTGCTGAGGCGTATAGCTCATCACTATCCAATCTAATAAAGGTGTTTCTTTTAAAAACGCGGGTACAGATTTTTCTTTTACCGAAACTTGATTAACTACTCGACGAGAGTACACAACTCTAAATAGCTTTTTAGAAGCCACCTCTAGATGCTGCGGTCCGAATTGACTGATATACAACAGAAGGCTCGCATCAAAAAGCTGCTTAAGATATGTGCAGCCGTCAAGTTTGCACACAAGCCCATGGTAGAATTCATAAAAGGCTATTAATGCTTCATCTAGGTGGTTTGTGAGTAGATAGATTTTCCTTAGCTCTTGAAAATACTGAAGGTAACGTATGGTATTTGCGCCACTGTTTAATGGCTGACGTAAGTCATAGCCTACCTGTGGTTGTGATAGCGACTCTCCACCATTTTCTAAATAGGTTCTGGTGACTCGCCCAAAAGCAATATCACCTCCCGATGCTGTAGGCGAGAACTCATCAACAATCGCATCCACAATTAAAACCTTTTGTTGATGAAACGGCATTGTTTTTCTTGAAGGGTCTTTTATGTCTTTTTTTAAATTTAAAGATTCCCAATATCGACCTCGTAACAATAGATCTATTATTGGGTTAATATCATTTAAGCTTTCCCATAAGGATGCGTAATGCCGTGTTTTAGCAGGCATGCTTTTATCTATCACATTTAAGTGATGCGCTTTAATAATATCAGGGCCTTTTAAACGCACCCCTCCTGTGTTTTGGGTTTCAAAAAACCGGTATGCTTCATCTTCAGTATTAGTAACCACAAGAGTGATATGTATGTTAGACAAAACAATATCAGAGAGTTGTGCTTTTTTGCTGAATAGCCAGGCTAAATTATGCTTAATCTGTTGCTGGCTTTCAGGTGCTTTATAACGAAGCGTTAAGTCTTGAAATTCTTCTGTCACATACGCAATTAACGCCATTGTCGTTAAACGTTGCTGACCATCTATGATATTAAGTTTGCCCCCCTGCTTATGCAAAATAATACTCCCCAAATAAAACGGGCAATATTCTTTTCCAGGATTGCTATTCTCATCAGATTGATAGTCTTTAAAGTCTTGCAATAGGCGCTCTATTTGTACCTCTGTCCAACGATAAGGGCGTTGATACTCAGGAATTGTAAGTTTCCCACTTATCTCTGTTCCATCAGAAGCAGTGATTACTTGATGGTTAAAAATTTCTTCTAAAGTACTACTGGCAACAGCAATTGACATACAACTTCCTTATTACCGAACAAGCAATATCCACTTATGGCACCTTTATTTTGCCTGTAACGGCACTGTTGATTAGTGTGGTGAGGCTATGTGCAAGCTTTCCACGAATGGTTACTTAACAACCGTAAATTATAGGTGTGCCTTAGTTTTTATTCACTAATAATAAAAACAGATTGATGCAGAAGTTACCACATAACCCCTGCTATAGTCAGGGTTTATGCTTAGCTTTCACAAGCTAACAACACCTGTGGCTGTCCCCAAAGCTCTACTTTCTTTTTGGCACGGGTTATAGCCGTGTAAACCAAGGCCTTACTAAATACAGCACTGGGTTTATCTGGTAATAAAAACAGAACATTGTTAAATTCTGAGCCCTGAGATTTATGCACTGTCATGGAAAAGGCGGTTTCATGATTTGGAATACGGCTGGGAGTAAAGTCTTTAAAGGCATCACCAAAAGGAAAATACACTCTTAATTCCCCGTCACCCCCTTCATCTAAGCAAATACCCACGTCACCATTATAAAGGCCCGTTTGGTAATCGTTATTGCTTACCATGACTGGGCGGCCGTGATACCAGGTTTTATCTGCCGTAAAACCTAGGGCCTTTTGACACAATTGGTTAGTTTCTATACGACCGCAATAGCCCTTATGGGTAGCCGTTAGAAGGCAAAACTGATTGAACGCCTCAAATATATTTTTAGGCTCTACAGGCTGCTGTTTTAAAGCCTGCATAAAGGACTGAAAGCCCAGTTTGACTTTTTGGCTTAGTGGGTCGGACTCTTTGCTTGCGTAACTGCGGTAATCGCTTGCTTTGTAATCAAGCCAACTTATATCCCTGTATTCTTCCCCTTTCATCAACTCTAAACCAATGGAAAATTTCGAAGCTTTAATGGCTTTGGCTAACTGGCCGATGCCGCTTTTTTCGTCAAAGCGATAGCTGTGGTGTAAAAATACTAGGTTATCTGCTAAAGGCTGCGGTTGCTCGGAGGTGAAACCAATGAGCGATTGACCCGACAACTCTGACAAGTCATTTGCAAAACCCTGGCTAAAACCAAACTGCTTACAAATACTGGCAAATGGACTGCCCGGCTCCACAGCTTGTAGCTGGTCTTTATCTCCTAGTAGGATTAGTTGCGCATTGGGTGGTAAGGCAGCCAGACATTTAGCCATCATTGCGCTGTCGATCATGGAGGATTCGTCTATGACCAATACATCCAGCGCCAATGGATTACTTGCGTTATGGCGAAAACCTACCGAGTGAGATTTGTACCCTAATAGGCGGTGTAAGGTAGAAGCCTGTAGCCCTAACTGTTGTTTAATTGCTTCATCGCAATCTAAGCTGTTCAGGTTTTTATTAATTGATTCCTGCATACGAGCAGCTGCTTTACCGGTTGGTGCCGCCAAACGAATACGTAATTTATTATTAACAGAGCACAGCGCCGCCAATAAACGCAGCACCGTAGTAGTTTTGCCTGTACCTGGCCCGCCAGATACCACACATAAACGTTTCTTTAGTGCTAAAGAAGCTGCGATTTTCTGCCAGTTAGGATTTACGTCTGTTTCAGGGAATAACCGATTTAAGGTCTGTTGTATTAACGCTTCATCAACGCTCGGGGCTGACTGTGCTGCCATTTCTTTTAAACGAAGGTCGAGTTGTGATTGATATAGATAGTAACGTGCCAAATAAAGGTAGTTGCCGTCAATAATTAGGGGCGCAAAGCCTCCAGGCTGGGCTGCTACTCCGGCATCAAATAGATATTGCTGCCAACTTTCCAGCGAATCCGCTCCAGACTCTGATAATGAAGCCTGCATCTCTAGGCTTACTTGCCCGGCTTCCAATGACTCCAATACTAGCTGTATGGTTTTCTCTAGCAGATTGTTATCAGGTACCTGCTTACATATACGCATTAAGGCGGCTGTAAGTTGTTGGGCTAATAAGTTGCTTGGCTGTTCAGCTACTGGTTTATTTATAACAATTGACTGATCGCTAACTGCTTTATTGGTTTGTGGGAAACTCATGCTGATACCTCCTGTGTTTTCAGCAGCTGATCCAACGCCTGTATTAATTCAGCCGGAGGGGTAAATTCATAAAATCCGTTGGTTGGCTCATCGCTTGGCTGGTCTTTATCCACACCCCGAACAAAAGCGTACCAAGCACTGCCTAAGTGCTGCTCTATATTGTAATTAGGAAGTTGCTGTTGCAGATATCGATGAAGCGCCAGCAGGTATATCAAAGCCTGTAAGTAATAATGAGTTTCAGCCATCTTATGCTCGATTAGAGCGGGCGCATAATCACTTACCGCATAACCCATATGGTTCGATTTCCAATCCAGCACATGGAAGCGGCCTTCATCATCCTTGAAGACCAGATCGATAAACCCGGTTAAGAACCCTTGAATCTGCTTATTTGTAAGCTGCTTACTTGCCTCAACAAACGCTACTGGTAATTGATATTGCTCATCTGCCAGTAAGACTTGTATTTGCGTGGTAGAACCACGGGCTGCCAATAAAAATTCCAGTTCAGCTTGCCTGTGTTCATTACTAACTTGAGCCAGGGTAAAGCCACTGCTATTAAGTGGCTTGTGCAAGGTATCCAGTACACATTGGGCTACCGCGTCATACCACTTGCTGCGATCTTCCGGCTTGGCGATGCCAAAACGGTTCATTTCATCCGCGACAAGCACTTTAAGCTGTTCTTTGTCTGATGAGGCAAAGTCCCAGTATTCGAAGATGCTATGCAGGCATTCACCTTCCATACTCCCTCTTGGAAAGTTGAAGATGCTGGGCGACTTGTCACTATTCTGTTCTGCGTTGGCCTCCTCTTTATCAGCGGATACATCATCGGCACGTTCTGAACGCTCTACATTCGCATGCTGGCCAGCCGTCAAACCACTGAAACTGGTCTGCAACCATGAGGGCGCCAAGTAACGCCGCAAAGGCTCAGCCAAAACGAGTTTGTCATCTTCGCTGTGGGTCATATCCACATAGACCGGATCAGCACATTGCTTTAGAACTCTGTAACTGACAGTGGCCTGATTTTTGGTACAATCTTCTAACGGGCGGCTACTGGCAATGGCACAGAATTCCTTCAGTTCTTCTTCAAAACCCTCATTATCAATACCACTGGTCTGTTTTCCTTTTGAAAATCTGGCTTGCATTTTTTTACGCATTTCACCGCAAGGGTCTTCGGCCATTTTGTTCGTGCCATGTAACAACCAGGCTAAAGCCGAGTTGGGTGTGTATAGCCAAGGTGACTTGGACTGCACATTAGCCCAAAATATTACGCAACGATGAACCGGGCGAGTTAAAGCCACATATAGTAAGCGAACTTGCTCCATCAACTGCTCTTCATTAGCCTGCTTTAAGGATGCATTGAACTCAGCGGAACCAAAGTCAACAATCGCTTTTTCGCCTTGATGGGCAGCAATGATGTCTTCCTTAATCGCAGGTTTTCCCTGCCACAGAAATGGGCAGAATACGATGTTGTACTCGAGGCCTTTGGATGCATGAAGAGTGACGATTTTTACGCGCTGGTTATCACTTTCAAGCCTAAGTTGGTGCTCATCTTCATTGCTGTTGCCATTAAGGGCATATTGCAGCCAATTTATTAAGGCCTTGGGACTCATTTGCTGACGGCTACGTTGCTGCAGAATTTCTGCAAGGTGCATTAAGTCCGTTAGCTTACGTTCACCATCGATATATTGTGTTAATCGCTTCGGTAGTGTTAGGCCATTTTTGTCTTTCAAACTTAACCAACGGCGAAACATAGCACTGAAACCACTTTCAGCCCAGATAGCTTTCAGCTGCCAGAAGTGCTCTAACAAAACTTCCCACTGGTGGCCAGAATCTTTCAGCTGCACAATTTCGTGGCCATCCATACCCACCAGCTGGTCAGCTAACAATTCTGTAACTTTGGCTTCGTTACCTGGATCAGCAACGGCCTGCATTAACCGTAGCACTGTATTCGCTGCGGTACTCTGCAGTACCTTCTCCTGCCCTTGGCGTACAGACAACACACCTTTCAAGGCCAAGGCGTCAGCCATCATTGCGCCCTGTTTATGTGTCGGCGCTAAGATAGCTATATCAGCTGGATTAACCGGGGCTCTATTGCCCTTAACATCGCGAAAATAAGCCTTACCTTGTTGTGCTTTACTGAGAATATCCGCTATTTGCTGAACAGTTTCAGATACGGCAATGAGCTCTATGTCCCTTTTACTATACGGTTTATCGTCTTCATCTTTGGTCAGAATAAATTGCATGGCCGCATCGGACTGCCCTTCAATGTGGAGAACTTTTTTGGGATTAGCGCCCACCCAATCGAAACTGATTTCTTTGCTTACAAAGCTTTGATGTTCTGGGCTGAATAATGCATTAACACTATCTACTAACGCGGGTGTAGAACGATAGTTGGTGGCTAGGGTTTTTTGAGTATCTGCTGCAGCTGCCCCTTCGTAATAGGCATAGATATCTGCACCACGAAAACTGTAGATGGCTTGCTTTGGATCACCCACATAAAACAATGGGGTCTTCGTTTTGGCAAACAGGGTTTGAAAGATGGTTAGCTGTAATGGGTCTGTATCCTGAAACTCATCGATAAGGGCTGCTCCAAACTGCTTGGAAACCGCCTCGGCTAAATCTTGTCCCTGCTCGTTATTTAAAGCGTTATAGATATTCAGTATCATGTCATCAAAATCCATGATGCTGAGTTGGGATTTCAGTGCAGGAAACTTAGTATCTACATAAGCTAGAAGGTCAGCCAAGGTTCTTTGCAGGCGGCTTTCGTAGCCGACCTTCAGTGCGTCAAGCAAGGCTTCTTTTTGATCTTTAGGATCTCTGTAAACCTTGAGTGCAGCAACATAAACATCCATTAAGCTAAAAAATGGGTGCTCTGGTGCGTCATGATTCTTTTTAGCTTCTGCATTTATGTGGCTTTGACTGAAACTTTGTTGTTTCTTGGTAAATTTCTTGAACTTGGATGCCAGATGAATCGTCAATAATGGCTCAAGCTCATCGATATATCCTTTCAACTTATCAGCCTTGTAATGCGCCTTCAGGTCTCCTGCATCAATGGCCGCCTGTAAACACACAACAATTTCGTTTTTGTGCTCTTTCCAGTGCGCAGCGCATGCGGCTTGCGCAGCCTCTAATGCTGCCAGTGTTGTTTGTAATTGCGGTGCTAATGCTTCGACATCAGCCTTATAGGCGGCCATCTCAGCTTCGTCAGCCCCCTTTTGAGGTCCTAATACTTGCTGATAGGGCTTAGCTTTGTGATCTTTAATCGCTTTGAGCCAGGTAGATGGTGAATTCTTCCTCTCGACCAGCCATTCGATCCAGCCTTTATCCGCTTCGCTTATTCCTTGCATTTGTATGCGCCAGAAATCCTGCGCAATGGTATCCAGCTGTTCAGATGAGTCAGTAACTGGCGTTAGGTTAAACTGCGCTCCCGCTTCAAACGCATAATCATTCAACAACCGCTGGCAGAAACTATGGATAGTGAAAATGGCAGCCTTATCGAATCTGGCTAGCGCCTTTAATAATCGTTGTTGAATTTGCTCTTCGCTATATTGGCCCTGCCATTGTTTGAACACCTTGGTGAAGAATTCGAACTCTTCATTGGAGTGATGTCCACTTAACCAAGACATAGCTTGCTGCAGGCGCTTTCGAATACGACCTGTTAATTCGGCTGTTGCGGCTTTAGTAAAAGTAACCACCAAGATATTTTCGGGCAGTAAGTCTTGTTCAACCACCATGCGTAGGTATAAGCCAGTAATACTATAGGTTTTACCCGTACCAGCACTGGCCTCAATTAGATTACTGCCACTGAGTTGCGCCTCATAGACAGAAAATGCTTTATCACTATTCATAATCGCTGCTCCCTGCTTCGATAATGGGGACTATTAGCTGTTCAGCTAACGATTGGAATTCATCGTTAAGCGGTGAGTTCCCCCTATACAGATATTCATTAGCGGGCTTACTAGACTCTCCAGAGCTTATGAAACTTGGCTCCCATAATTTATTAGCTTCATTCTGCGCATCCCAATTCTCTTCTGCCTCAGCATCGTAAAGTTCTGCATAGGCAAAGCTGACTTTAGGGAAAAGCGGTAGCGGTCGTACCAACCCAGTGCAATAGGCCTTTAGCCATTCACCCAAACGTTCTTGAGGCGATTCCACATCTTTTAAGACCAGTTCACCACTAAGGCTATTTACCTTAGTGACGCACTCTACTCCGTCCGGCCTTATACAGCACAACAGCAAATGCCTTAACCAAAGCTGAATGGTTTGCCAAGGGTACAATTTGTCACTAATAAGCAGTAACTGCCCCTGTGGGCATATGTCCCTTAATACTCCCGTAATATTGATGCCTTCAATCTGGATATCCACAGCGATAGGTACCAAAGGTTCTTGTAAGAATTCAGGCCCTATGTCATCTAGCAATGCAGCAACAGACTCTTGTTCAATGCCCTGAAGAATGTCACCGTATATTCCATGTGGTAATTTCCCCGACGCTTGAGCCATTGCCCCTGAGGTATCTGGCTTACCCACTAAGCTCTGATTTAATGCGATGGCGCGAATTCTACTGTCGGCAAAATTACTTAAATTAAATGGTTCTGCATTTTCCCAGTCATTCGTTTCATCACGAATATATACCCCCAGGCTAGTGCGCAAAAAGCTGTTTTGCGGATTTCGAAAAAAGCCACAAAAGTCATCAAATTCAATTTGACTAATAGGCTCTGGCGTTTTAAAAGTTTTACTAAATAGTGGAGTTATTTCTTTTTTACCCAAGCCAACTTCTTTCGCAACTTCAAGCCATTGATCACTATGGCTGTGCAAGTCTGACCCTGTACGAAAATTGTCAGCGCTGTAACAATGCATGGAGTGCTGATGCACATGAATTTTTATGGACGCCTGCGCACAGCAATCCAGCAACTCGGATACCAATACCGAAGGAGGTATCTCACCCCCATTATGGATATTGCGACCCACGTAGCTTACATATAAGGATTGCTGCGCTGCTAAAATCAATTGTAGCGTGAGGTAACGCTCCTCATTGGCTTTGTTTCTATCCCCCTGGCGAGGATTTGAGGCCCGTTGACTTTGTAATAAATCAAATCCTGGCTCTCTCTGCTGACTAGGCCAAGCATCATAATTCATCCCTAACAGGCATATCTTTTTGAACGGTATACCAGCCAAGTTATTCATACTGGTAAAATTCACCACACCCGCCAAACGCCCGCTGCGTGAGGTGCTGCTGAGCTGCTCATTGAACAGCACAGTCAAAGCTTGAACACTGAACTGATTATTGAACCTGGCCTGTACTGATTGCTGTTTAAATTGATTCAACAACTCCATTAACTGCAAGTGGTTGTGATCTTCCAGTTCATCAATAGCAAAGAAATCATCCACCAGCTGTTGTATTAATAATTGCCACTCTTCCATGGCGTAATCAACAGATAGCTTGTCTTTCCAATAGAACAACAATTCACAATAATCAACAAATCGACTAAGCAAACCAGATAGTTCACCTTCAATGTCATCCACCGGAAGCAAACCGTTAAACAATGGCAAGTCACTATTACAGCGCCTTGGCAATACAAAGCCTAATAACAAGCGATCTAGCCCTAAACGCCAGGTATTCTCTTGCGATGCTGGTAAGCCCAAAGACTGTTTGTGTTCAGCATCTATTCCCCAGCGAACACCTGCTTCATCTAGCCAGTCATCCACCTGATCTAAAGCATCATCAGTAAAATTAAACTTCCTTTGAATTAAGCGATTGCGGGCAAGCACCATGACTTGCTCGCGAGTGAAGCGCCATTTGGGTACCTGCAGTAACTCTAATAGACCATTGATTAAAGGTGATTCTGAAGCGGTAAGACTGCCGTTAATGACATAGGGAATTGTTGTTGCGCTAGTTTCTGAAAATGAATCATTAAAAACGGCCTTTATAAAAGGTGCGTACTTATCCAGGTCGGCTATCGCAACGACCACTTCATCTGGGTTTAAATTTGGATCTGATGCGAATTGGTTTAGTAAGTAGTCGTATAGGGCCTCCACCTCACGCATCTCACTAAAGCAATTAACTACTATCAGGCTTTGATCATCCTCTTCTATTACAGGGGTATCGTTACCGGTTAAACGACTTTTTAGGCTTTGAAGCTGAGATTGGTTTTCCGACTGTATGAGCGGCTTTATAGCCTGGATATCTAGCTGAGCAAAGAACTCGTTACCGGTTTGATGCCAGTGTTTTATCTGAACAGGCACATCGTTATTTTCATTGGCGCTAAACGCAAAAACATAACAGTCACAGTGTTGTGAGAGTGCCTTTACAATATTAATAAAGCTGGCAGGTAAATTTGCCACACCAAAAATACACAGGGATTGAGGTAACTCAAAAGATTGCGTTTCGATTGCCTGAATTAACTGCTGCTCTAACTGAGAACGATATTTTTCGTCACTGTGTTTTGTGAGCAACTGCCACATGGCCTGCTGCCAAGGTTCATCTTTCCCTAGCCCAAGCATGTCTCCTTGCTCCCAGGCGCTTAACCAGTAGCCACGGTAAACCTGGTAATGGTCAAAGATACGGCTAATTTTGGAGGCTAGTACGGTTCGATCAGCATCTGTACATACATCTAAGTAGTTATCTAACCTGGGGAAGTCATGAGTAAAAGCTGAATCAGAAAGCGCTTTTAATACATTGAACAGCATGACTTCTGCAGAAAAGTCACTGTTTTCGGGCAGGTCTTTTACAGCTTGGCGCATAAGCCGCCAGCTATAGTTGGCTGGCAATACGGGTTCCAAATTAACACTAATGCCATCTGCCTTGGCCAGCTGTTGCTGCAACCAACGCCCGATCATTTTGTTGGGCACTATGACTGGCTGCTTAGCAAACAGCTGAGTCGGTAATTTTGGGTCTATCTCAAGGTAATGAGTAACCAGTGACGTTAAGTCTCTGGACTTATAGAGGTGCAGCATTGTTACTCCTTAACGTTGAGGCCGCCATCATGGCAATTGTACTGCTGTATTGGTCTAAGTTATCACTAACACTTTGATTGTTCATCCCATTCACCCCTAGCCTTCCTGTATGAGCAATGGCCGCCATATACAGCACCACTCGGTAAAGATTGACTTCAGACACTCAAATCATACTATGTAGTTAAAAGCGACATGTAAATACTGGCGACTCATACATGTCGTATTTTCAAGCACATACCGGGGAAGAATATGGCCGACCTGCCTTATAGATGGGATTTATTGGCACGATACAGGGTTATTGAAGTTGTCTCTAAATGGGAAGGTAGGCTCACCA
>MAAA01014237.1_pt1 | contig 14555 bp, 10 predicted proteins | sample 1115971 | NCBI WGS metagenome assembly MAAA01 (sample SAMN04961123, study PRJNA320927) | seawater metagenome | isolation source: sample BD02T6 sea water enriched with oil for 6 days | place: USA:Gulf of Mexico | collected 2013-07-27 | reverse complement strand
ATGCTTATGTCGTTAGCCGTTATTTTTGCCCGCGCCAAGGTGGGCATAGATGCCCCTCTGGTACACGTGGAAACTCATCTATCCAACGGTTTACCCGCATTCACGATTGTAGGTTTACCTGAAACGGCGGTAAAAGAAAGCAAAGACCGAGTGCGCAGCGCCATCCTTAACTCCAACTTTGATTTTCCAGCAAGCCGCATAACTGTGAATTTGGCCCCGGCAGATCTTCCAAAAGAGGGAGGCCGATTTGATTTAGCCATTGCCCTAGGTATTTTGGCGGCCAGCGGCCAAATTCCGCAGCAGGACTTTAGTCAGTACGAATTCTTGGGAGAGCTTGCTTTAACCGGCGCCCTGCGCAAAGTAGATGGGGTTATTCCCGCTGCGTTGGCGGCAGCCTCATGTAAACGTAAACTCATTCTCCCCAGCAGCAATCAGGCTGAAGCAAGCCTTACTCAGGGAGAGCATTTAATTGCAGAGCACTTACTGCAAATATGCGCTCATCTGTGCCAAGAAAAAACCCTGCCACAAGCTCCAAGCCACGCTGACATACTTGAGCAATTTCATGGCCCTGACTTGGCTCAGGTGAAAGGCCAGCATCACGCTAAACGGGCCTTGGAAATTGCTGCAGCTGGCGCGCATAATTTACTTAGTAAAGGGATCAGTTGAACCATAGATAGGCAGTGATGTAATATTAGTCCTATTTCCTCTACATGTTTATTACTCACATTATGACCAAGGCCTATAGCTACTTAAGGTTCTCCACGCCAGAACAGATTAAAGGTGACTCACAAACTAGGCAGCTAGAAGGTACGAGGGGTTATTGTAAAGAACATAACCTTACTCTAGTTGAGGAATATCAAGACTTAGGGTTATCGGCCTTTAAGGGGGCACATAGGCAAGGGGCACTAGGTGATTTCTTAGACATCCTGAAGTCGGGAAGGATAGATAAAGGCTCTTACCTAATTGTTGAAAGCTTAGACAGGCTATCAAGAGAAGGGATTAAGGTAGCATTGACTCAGTTCCTAGACATCCTAAACAACGGCGTAAACATTGCCACTCTCACTGATAATAAGGTCTACCTAGCTGATACAGACTCATCAGGGGAGTTAATGGATATTATGTACAGCATAATGACCATGAGTAGAGCAAATGAAGAGAGCTTAACTAAATCAAAACGTGTACAGGCTGCATGGGATAAAAAGCAAATAGAGGCTCAGAAATCTGGAAAACCTAAGAGCGCCAGATGTCCCGCTTGGCTTGTATTGCGAGACGACAGATCAGCATATGACCTGGTTGAGGATAGAGCTAAAGTAGTCAGAAGAATCTTTAAGCTCACCATAGATGGACAAGGTAAAAGAACTATAGCTGACCTATTAAATAGTGAAGGCGTACCAGTCTTTGGGCGCGGGAAGTATTGGCACGATAGCTACATCACCAAAATGCTAAATAACAAATCCTGTATAGGCCTCTATGAGGCTGACGTAAGGCTAAAAGGAAAGCGGACAGGGAAGAAGATGGAAGGGATAGAAAATTACTTTCCAGCTGCCGTTGATGAAGCCACATTCTATAAAGCTGCACAAGTTCGGAGGTTAAATGATCGAACTGGCGGTCCACAACGTAATTTTGCAAATATGTATCAAGGGTTTTGCTACTGTAATTTGTGCGGAGGCCCCATGATGTATATTAGTAAAAATGACAGGGATAAGTACTTGAAGTGTCGCTCCTATCACTCTAAACAAGGGTGCAAAAGTGGCTCCTTATTCAGATACAAGATCCTAGAAGTATGTTTGTTTAATCTCATAGCAACTATGGATTTATCCCCATTGTTTGGCACCAGTAAGCTCAGTAGCTCGGAAGATGAAATTGCCATTAAGAAAGGCTTATTAGAATCCAAAAAGAAGACAAAAGAAGACCTATTAGATAACTTCGATCCAAGCATGCCAGGCATGAAAGAACGAATTCTCAAGCTAGATGCTGATGTTGTAATTCTAAGGAGAGATATAGAATCCTTAGAAAGCCAAGTTAAAGCCACCTCTAGTAATGTGACAGAAGCCCATTTAAAACAACTCGTAGCCTCGTTAGATATAAGTGATCAAGCCTCTAGGAAGAAGTTAAACACCTGGCTCAAGAGTAAGGTGATGGTTAATTTTATTTATCATTCTGATTACCCTGATATGAGAAGCCTACAAGTAAGGTTAAAAGGTGAGCAACTTCCAAATTGGGAAATGGAAACTAAAAACCAAGTTATTTACTATATACAAGAGAGCGGCAAAGGGCAGGGCGGTATTAGCATGGTCAAAAAAGTTAGTGGTGGATTTGATTCATGGATACAAGGTGAGGGGATTACCAATAGAGTAAAGTTTAAGTAAACACAGCCAAATTAAACAAACTAAAATAGGGTTAATCAAAATAGACACTGAATTCTGAGTGTAGAATTATCAAGAGGAGTCTAAAACTCTTTGCAGCTAACTGCGATGTAAATAGATCAACAAATAACTAATTAAAAAACATCATTAGTAGCAGTCTCTACCTTAGAGGGCTTAGAGTTTCCACCTACTAATCCTTCTATCTTCCCAGTACCACCCTGTCCCTCCTGATCTTCTGAAACAGGGGAAATAAACTCAGCAACAGCCTGTCGAGCCCCGATTACAATTTCCATTTTTTCAGGAGCCAGAATTACAAACACTACAGCAGCCAGCACACTACATACTATTGCAAAAGATGCAGCCTTGGAAAAACGTTTAAGCTTATAAGCCCAGATTCTATATTTGGAGAGGTAGTTTCTTGGTATCTCACGCTCAGATAACAGCTCATCCTCCATCTCAAGCATATCCATTAATAATTTTTCTAATGTATCCGCTACATCATCACCAGCTGACTCAGCAGTAAATATTTTGCGCCTAAGCTTCATCATCCCCTTAAGCCTTACTTTTATTGGCCTAGGAACAAATCCTTCTTCTACCTCAATTCTGCTCATTAAGTTGTGAAGATCATTTTGCTTTCTAACAACACATAGCTTTAAGCAATCTAGTTTAGCTCGCTTAAAGTGCCGTTTAGCGGCTGATATTTGACCGTGCGCATCTTCTTTTGGCGCATTTAATGCCCTACCTATATGGGTAAGTGCATTACGAACTTCATTATTAGCTTGCTCTGGGTGAGTCTCTGTAAGAGCTATAGTAAGACCATACACATTTAAAAAATCATCAAAATAATCTTTTTGAATAAGGTCAACTGTAGCATTAACTACTTCGGTCATTTAAAAATAACGCCTTAGGTACAAATTCGGCTTTTAAATTAGCGAAATAGTGAAAGGAAGAATTGGAAGTTAACACTACTTCTCTTAGCTATACGATTGTTAGCAATATGAACACTGCCACGAATAGGAACAAGATCTAGATTATTAGCCACAACAGGTAAATCATTTCTCTCATTTATCGAGTCAATACCATGCTTTTCCATATAATTTAATACACGGTTTCTAGCAGTTGTGCAGGTGGTCATGGCTATCCTTACTAACGGTTCGAAGCTTCTCTATCGGTATATGACGTAATACAACATTATTGTAGCAATCGCTGCCTCTCAAATAATGGGCAGCTTCTATTTGAAGTACCGTACCTAGCTAGAGACTCCCCTCCATATACATGCCACATCAAATAAATAGCAGAAAGTATTATGGGTAATTGCAGCCGCTAGCACACTAGACTCGCTTGTTATTTGTTGAGCCTAAACCAGGATAAGACTGACCGCAATTAACATTGTACCCACAAATACAAAAGTAGTACTTTGTGACCAGTTTTAACAATAAGTATTATGCTCTAAATAACAGAATGGTCAGTATAACCAATAAAAACTATAATGACCTGTCTATTCAGCACGACCTCACTATGGCTAGACTGATAAGATATTCCCTAACCCGCTTCTATTTATACGCTTGGCCTAAGCTCGACTGCTTTAAGCGATGCACAAGGATTGTTTATGCCTAATAATCAAAAAAAGATTACTTTTGACGACTGTGCTTTCAAGCCCCAACGTCAACGAATGGCTGAATTTCTAACAGAATTTTTAGTAGAAGAAAGACAGGGTTATGTTCTGAACCTCAATGGTTCTTGGGGGGTCGGTAAAACCCACTTTCTTAAGAGTTGGCAAAATCAAATTTCTGAGCAGCACCCCGTAGTTTATATTAACGCATGGAAAACTGATTTTGCAGACGACCCAATGTTAGTGGTCGTTAATAGTATTATTCAATTTTTTAAAGAAGGGGCTGGCGGTAAAATATATGAACAAGAAAAAGCACTATTATCAGCTTCCTTCCAGTTAAGTAAACACCTTTTAACTGGCCTAGGAGGGACCTTGGGTGGAGTTCTAGGATCAGCCGTGGGTGGGCCAGCAGGCGCTATTACCGGAGCCGTATATGGAAAAGAAGTGACCACTCAAGCCATAAAATCTGTTGATAAAAAAATTAGTAAATCAGCCGCTGAAAAACACTTCGAAAATTACAGAAACAAAATAGGGGCCTTAGAGCAATTCGAAAAGAGAATTCAAGAGTGGGTCGACTGCTATATGGCTCGACCAGAAAATAACCAAGAGTATCCAATATTAGTTTTTGTCGATGAACTTGATCGTTGCAGGCCAAGCTACGCAATAGAGATGCTGGAAACAGTTAAACATATGTTTAGCTTAGAAAATTTCGTGTTTGTAATAGCCACAGATACGGAGCAGTTACAGCATTCCATAAAATCAGTGTATGGCCAAGGGTTTGATTCTAGAAAATATCTCACTAGATTCTTTGATCAGTCATTTCAGTTACCAGTACCCAGTGTCGAGCAATATTTAACTGCTAAAAAGTATTTTGTCGACGAATCTTTATTTGAGGTTATATTTATTGGCCCTGTATATATCCAATCTAACGAATGTCTATTAAAGATGGTTGCAACATTCTCAGAGGCATACAACTTATCTCTTCGAGAAGTCGATAAATTAGTGACAAAGTTACAAGCATGCTTCCGCCACTTAATTAAGACGAACAAGAAAAGCGTTCTTAACTTAGTTTGCTTAATCTATTCCATACTTGAGTATCAAAGGGATCGAACTCTATACGCAGCCCTACCAACACCGCTGAGTCAAATTGAATTAGAGGAAAATTTAAAATTACCAATGGACAAATATCTATGGTTTGGAAGCGACCACGAGGAGACTCCAAAATTGGCAAAAGTGATAACGTCCTGCTTCTCTATGCAGCGTGAGTTGGATGCATATGTAGTTACCCCTCAACAATATGGTCGAAATGGTGAAAAGGATGAAATGGCTAGGCGATTACGCTCAGTGGTTGATAGGACTGACTGGCTCCATAGCTACTTTCAAGAAAATGCAAAAAACCAATTTACACATCACTGTAATTGGAGCCTATTAAAAGACCTAGTCGAAATGTCAGGAAGCTTTGAAAGTTAAGAATTAGAGTCACAGGATGCACTCATTTGAGTTTGGGCAATTAAGAAAGCCCTTTATGCCTTTAACGGTCACCCAATAGCTAGCAGTTATAGCTTAAGCCCCATTAATAACTGCGCCCAGGCTCATCACTACAACCTACCTAGGCCTCATACACAATATAAATGACAGCATCCTGCTTAAATGGTTCTTGGCTTAGCTCTGGAGTAGGGCTTGAATTTAATAGAATACCAACAATGAGAAGCAGCCATGGATTAGGTTTTTTGAGGAGGTTTAAAAGATATCTAAAGATTGAGTGAGGCTGCTTTTGATTTTTCAAGGCTGTTTCCCTATAGCTTTCATTGAGTACAGGGTGATTATACGTGGGGATTTATCCAGTAGTCAAGCAAACACAAACTGCTTTCTGTTATTATCAAGGAATACCTATATTTTGTAACTAACAATTTCATACCAATTTACTAGCAATAACTTACAGAGATTTGAGATTTTGAAAGAATATGCGAGAAATCTGGAAGAATGTGTAAGGTAGATAGGTCTTCTGGCTGGATGAAATACTTGTAACTTGGCATATAGATGACCGAGTGTCGGAACTTGACATAGCTAGGAATGGATTGATATTCAAGCCTCAAAAAACCCAAAACCAATAGGTAAAAACCTCTAATTAATATTAGACCAGAACACCTTAACTACTATGTACTGGTCTAAACGCATTTAGCGCTATTCGTTCTTTATATTTTTGGAGATGTGAATCTCCTTTACACTCAACTCAAATGAACCTGAGTTAATTACAGCCACTGTAGACACAGTGAACATACCTGCAAAAATTATTGCATATAGCTTTTTCATAAGATTTTCCCTAAATGTTACTAGAAAATCGCTTCGGGTAGCTAACCACAAAAAATAAATTAAGGACTAGAGCCCCGCCAATACTGACACTCTGAAGTCAGGTGCATTTTAGCGGTTGCATTTCATTAATCCGTTATTATAATTTTGATTTGTAATAGCTAGCTATACCTTTCACGGCTTTGGTTAGTTTCTAAAAAACCTAAAAATGCTCTCCACCAAGATCCCATTTTTAGGTTTTTTTATGCCTGCAACAATTCCCCTTTTCAATTAAATACAATTACTTGCATCAAACTTTAGCACTACCCGAACAACCCTTAAAACAACTGAAGAAATGAACAGGTAATTTCACGTCATTGCTACAAGACTCATGATATGTGGTTTATTTCTCAAATCAAGCCTATATATAGTGTTTGGCACAGACTAGCTTGTGGATAAAGTGTGTGTAAATGGTGGGTAAGCAAATGAGGTTAGTAGCCGTTAACTAAGTGGTAAGGGTCGCAGCAATAAGAAGCTTAAACTGCTGTCAATATGCTCTACGATTAGACCCCTGAAAACAAAAATAAAAATTCTGGCGTAGTCAGACTGAAATAAAAATGCTAGGGACAGGTTCACATGGCTAACATGGGTCTAATTTATTGATAACCAATATATTTACCTTTTTAGGGTGACATATGGATCAGCGCTCTTAAGACGTTTAAAAGACGTCCGCCCGTCATAGGGAACACAGCTGGAGAGGAAGAACAAAACCAAGTGAGCATTGAAGCCTGATAGTTGACAACAGCATGCGGGAGTCCTGGTTAAACGAAGACCTCATTGATTTAACCTGTGTGAAGTTTGATTTATTGTGATTATTAAACAGCCTTGCAGGGAGCGTGTTAAATCGTAAAGAGATTTTTACAGTGCTGCGTGTTATTGAGTTCAATCAATTGATATCTATTTAGATTTCTACTGGTCCGAGATAGGAGAGGACCCGTTGCAACCCAAGGACGTTAAAAGCCTGCATAGTATTAGCTATCTTTTATCATATTTGTAACGTGGGTATGGCCCTTAATTCCCAGTTTCGACAGGGAGGTGTTTAACAATAACCTATGACGTATTCACAGGTACCGTAGGATCCTCAAATATCGACTGAGTGCTGACTTATGATATAGGTCATTGCCATTATTACTCCCTGTTATTATTATTACCGTGCATATGTCGATTAGTTAGGGATTACTAGAGACATTCGCCCTGCTTCACCTCTATCTTCGACTAAATCTGTATTACCAATCCCTAGTAAATTTTGAACTTATGACAAGGCAATAGTTTTATGGCAAATGTGGTTCTCGAGTGTGACATGCATGTTTATGACATCAAAAAATGCGGCCTATACATTGGTAGGCCTGACGCCCCTGAACACCTTGGTACTAAAGACCTGCTAAAAGCCCTTAAGTTTTGGGCCATCGATTCAAACAAACCCCTTGTTGAAACTTCTACCTACAGTGCAGACGGGAATTATCTAGAAGCTTACTGTCTTGGTTTGTCTGAATTTAAAGGGAATTACTTATTGGCACTATGGAATAAAATCCCTAGTTCCAAATCTGGAGTAGGCATGGTTAATGGATCCTCATCTCCAAAAAATGCAAAAGTTACACAAAGCAAAAAAGGTGCGGCTGACATTCCTGGCTACCCTACTTATTTTTGGATTCTTCCGGGAAGTAACAAGCTTGTGGCGTTAAAACTTACTAATGAAAGTTTTGGGGTTACTCAGGCAAGAGCATATTTGACTGGCTACCTTCAATTTTTTTCCCCTCATGCTTTAAGAAAGGGTGGCAAAATAAAAGGCTACACTGATAAACCGATAGACAAAAAGTCTGATGAAGAACAGATTGTGAATAATAATTTAGCTGCAAGGTTTACTTTAGCTGTAACGAAAATCCCTGGTAAATATGAAGAGATAATTAAAAATAATCAGCAAGTCACTAAGCTAGTTAAAGAAATAGATGTATATGATGATCAGAATGATATAAATGCGAGGGTATCGGAGCAAGTTCGGGGCTGGTTTAATAACTTAAAACCAGCGGACAAGAAAAAGATGCGTGTCCACATGCCTATTTCAGTTACTAAAGCTGATATCAGGGATCTCATTAGAAAGTACGAAGATAGTGATCAGTCGAATGAGCATGATATCGGGTTCGTATTTAAAGGGAAAAGCTCGCACATTGAATGGCTACGTGGTGCAAACCACAGGGAAAAGGCTAAAATCAAAGTTGAATACTTGGGAGAAAACCAGCCTAATTTAGATAAGCTAGTTAAAGAGTTGCACAAACACACTAATCTGGTGATAAATGGCTAGTATTATGTCTATTGAAACCACGAAAACCTTGCTGAAGTTACTAAAAGTAATAACAATAATTGCTATAGTAATTATCTCTGTAATGTTCGGGCATTTAGTTAAGGCCCAATTTCAAATGGAAATTTATAAGGCACTAATTACCGTGTCGGCTATTATTTTTGGGATCATGGGTGCTTGGCTGTCCCTGCTTAAAGTTGAGATTATAAGTGGAATAGAAAGTGCTAAATCTGACGAGGAGGCTCTCAAATATACCAATAAAGCCCGTAATCTCGTATCCCCGATGACTGCTTCAGCAATTGTCCTTGTTAGTTCATTAGTTTTTGTATTTGCTTACTACCTTTTAATTAACTTTAGCTTATCTGTCAGTGCAGTTTCCATTCTACGAGCTGCGTCTTTTCTGATTCTAAGCTTATTAGCTTTCTGGCAAATAGCTTCATTGTTAACGGTTATGTTTTCAGGCATAGATTTTATAATCGATATATCCCGGAAGAGTAAAAGTCTATCCGCAGATAGAAAAAGATAGGAATTTTAAATTAGTTAAGTGGTGGCATCTGACCGCAAGCTGGCAAATACATCATCTATTACCAGATTCATCACCGACGTGCTTAACGATAGCGTATGACTAATTTACGTTTGCGATAGGATTTCCAAGTATCCTATCCCTTTACTCATTGCACTCCCTTTCTTACCTCCTATTAAATCTACTATCACAAGACCCTGCCCTACTGATAAAACCAATAAGACCTCATCTAACTATCACATACATTGTATTTTAATTTTGATAGTATATTATCACAACACCTTAAAGCCTATTGATACAAATAAGGGTAATGATGATCATAGGATATGCACGTACCTCTACAGTTGATCAGGTTGCTGGTTACGATGCCCAGCTTCGAGATTTAAAGGATGCTGATTGCGAAGAGGTCTTCAGCGAACAGCTATCTTCTGTAGCTAAACGCCCTAAGTTGAAAGAGGCTATTAAATTTGCCCGTAAAGGAGACACTCTGGTAGTTACCAAGTTAGACAGACTAGCTAGGTCTGTTAAGGATTTGAGTGACATTGCATCTGAACTTGACGCTAAGGGCGTAAACCTGAAGATTCTTGCCATTGATTTAGATACAGGTACACCTACAGGCAAGCTCATGTTTAACATGCTGGGTTCTATAGCAGAGTTTGAAAGGTCACTGATGTTAGAGCGTCAAAGAGAGGGGATTGCAAAGGCTAAGGCTGAAGGTAAATACAAGGGCAGGAAGGCAACTGCCATGGCCAAGTCAGATCAAGTTCTGAAGTTAGTTAAGGAGGGTGTAAGGGCTCCTGAAATAGCTTTGCAGCTGGGTCTAGGGGTTGCTTCCGTCTATCGAATCAAGAGGAGTATGAACGCCCAACTTAGATTTAATGAGTAGTCAAAATAGAGGCGTTTAACGAGCTACTTAGCTAAACACAGCCCTCTCTGTCGTTAATGGTTTCTGACTGTATTTACTACGTATTTCAAATGATCTAGGAGCCTCTGTACGCCCCCTCATAGGGCCTTTAATACTACTTGCGTCATGACTAAGGAAGTGAGTAAAGTCGCCTCAGAGCCGTGTACAGGCCCCCTGAGAGGGCAGGTTAAGTGCTTGATTGTATGGCCCTAAGGCCTATTCCTAGGGGCTTTCATAGGGCAGGCCTCTTAATCTGCTATCAACCAATATTTTAAAATCTTAAAGGCTTTTGAAGAGCGCTATACCTGTGTGCTAAGCACCTAAATCGAATGTATAAGTCCATGCTCTTTGTATATTTTATATACTAGTAAACCTAGTTATTGCATTACAGGGAAAGGCTTTGGGAGGGGAAGTAAAACTGCTTCGCTTTTAAGGTTAGGGTTGTAGCCAACAATATTTATTAAATACTGTAAAGCACACCTGTGAATATATTACTCAAGAGACAATGAGTAGGGAATGTCACAGGGCTCTGTTACAAGATAGACACGTTTAAAGCAGAGATATATCACATAAAATATATGCTAACGCCTTAGGGTTAAGATCAGCCCTTATAAAGGACTTCTGAAGTAACTACTACGTCAGACATTAGTCTACGGCTTCAGCTCAAGCTTTATAGTCTATAGCCTAATACGGCCCTAATTAGAGTAGTGAATAATATTGTGATATCTATAAATACAACACCAATGCATCTACTTACAGCCTAGTTATCAATTACCTAATCAATACCAGTAACTTAAGTATCTTGATTTAGTAACGTGATAAGCCTTGTAAGCATATGATGTGGCGGAGGTAGGTATTGTCACGTATCAAGATATGCTAACGCCTTAGGACACGATCAATACACTATAGGATCTCTCTGAATGCATTACTAACTATCACCGTTAGTCTGTGGCCTTCAGAATGTGCCTTATAAGCTTGAACTGATATGGTCCACTTTTAAGTTTGGGTTTCTCGCTATCGCTCATATTCCACCCTAACCCAATTAGGTGTGGTCTTAGTAACGGCTCTCCTTAAAAAGTAAAAAGTCTACTCTTACTAGCTCTTCCACTTAAGGTAACTCTCTTACTAACACCTAGAACATCGTTCAAATTCCCTAGAAGCCTTGAATTCATTGGGCTATAGCGTTTAAGTGCTGACTTATTTTTTGATTTATAGCTATTAAAGTCACTCGAATCCAAGCTATTAGTACGCGTTATTAACATTCTAAAGAGGGCTGAATAGCTCCACTTATAACAATTAGCTATTGACATTAGCTGATTTAATCTATTATAGTTATATAAGACGTTTAGAAAGTTTTATGAATTAGTAGCCTACCTAGTAACACCCTCTATAGAAAGCTCTTTACAGCTTTGAGATGTATCAACTAACCAGCTTAATTCCAAGTTAGACACCTTTTGATGTTAAAGGTGGGTCTTTAGTGATCCTGACCTTTAGCAACACACGCAATCCTACACTCACCATCTTATTGGTCTGTGGGATCTTTGTGCTGTGGTTTCCCTATTTACTTTTTTGAACACCAATTTAATGGAGGCATTTATGTGCCCAATGCTTTAAGGAATACGCGAACATGACAGATGCACAATTAGGCGAAACCGCTTTTATCAACTTTGATGGAGGGTATCTCGATACCCACTCTGGCGAGTTTTTCACAGTAGAGGAGTTTCATATCTTCGTTAAAGATTTAGCGTTTGCGCGGGATAAGTCAATTAGTGGCTGTAGTGGAAGAAACTCTAGCCTAGCTAAAAAGGAATACGACAAGTTTGGATTCATTCCAGCTACAAGTAAATTCAAGCACAGGAATAATAATAAACGCATGATGGAATTGCTTCCCATTAGCCAAAAGCTATTTGAACAAATAAATAGTTTTTATAATTTTTCCGACTCGAATGGAATAATGGGCAATTCATCTGCGGCACGCAAAAAGATTGGTAAGAACTATATACAAACAATTAGCAGATTAGTTTCTAAAGATTGGATGAAGGAAGTATTAGTACCTAAAGGGTACAGTTGCGAAAGTAATACGGGTCGCTTTTATATGATTAACCCCGATTTTATCACTTGTCGTGATGTATGGAGTTTGAGTAGGTCAGAGCATTTCTATCAATGCTTCGAGAATGGAAGGTTCACAGACTATATAGAAGTAGAAAGCTTAGAATACATGCACATGCTTCAAAAGGATGTAGCAATAGATACGAGCATAATAGGCTCGCCAGTGACTATGAATAGCGATTTAGACGATCAGTATATGCAAGATTTACTTCAGTCAACGGTGCTTTGTCATCAGCCTAAGATTAGTGAATGGGGGCCAGTGTTGTCTTCATGATGGCGCTTCCTTTGCGGATCACAGGCTCTGATCCGCTAGCTGGTAAAATTTTGCCCACTAATGATAGGGTTTCATTAACAGGTGTTTAGCATTCCTTTCTTAAGGAATCATTTGATCTTCGTTTTGTACCTTCATTATTAGTCATCCAGATCAGTGAATGCTAAGGCCTGTGTTGCGGCACCTGACACAGTTGTGTAATTAGTTAATCCATCGTATTTAATCAGGTCGATAACACTAGTAGGTATTTCTCCCTCAAAAAATTCTTTCTTAGTTTTAAGTAATATTGGTAAGTGACGGATTGTAGGCTTCCATCTTGAATACTCAGTTTCCATAGTAAGTCGATAGCCTCCTTTGATAGGTTGAGCCACCCTGTAAGTTCCACCAAAAGTAACCACTGCAATAATATCGTTTTTAGCAATGTCACGTTTTCTAATAGCGGTCACAGCCGTAGCAAAAGAATAAAAATCATTAGCATGCTTCACCTTATGCTTGATTCCTTTCCGCTTCTTATATTCATCCACCCATTCTTGTACAGATGCCCTCGTGCCCTGCTCTTCCTTAATGGCTTTTAATCTATTTTTTTTCCGTTGAGCCTGTTGCTGAGCTTGTATTTCTTTTATTGCTATACGCTTGTGCTTTTGTGCCAGCTCTTTGGAGGAGGCTAGGCACTTGTCTCGCAATGTCTTAATGTGAATGCCAATATAAGTAGGGGAGCCACTTCTCCTCTTTTTAAATGTAGCCTTGTCTTCGATATTTATTAAGCCAGCTCTGCCGCCATTTATATCAGCACGATAGAACACTTTAAAAAGATGTCCCATAGTAACTTTGGGATCTATTTTGCAGAATATGATCCCTTCTTTGGTCTCCTTTTTCATTCCGCTAAACCGACGGTATTCTTTCACTTCCCAATAATGCATACCTTTTCCGTCTTCACTCACCTTTGAATGAATGTCTTGTATTTCCAGCCAATCAGGGTCTATTAAGTTTTGTATTGAGGCACACCCAGTGGTAGCCAGTATCAGGCTTAAAGCCATCAGTTTTATTATTTTCAATTTCGATCCCACTTTCTTACTAGCAATGACTGGCCATAATGCACACCATTACAATCATCAACTATTGATTTAAAGCACTAACCACTACTAGATTGGTCAATCCACATGTGTACATAGGCCAACAACTAATAAGAGACTCAAGTGACCTTGAGCGCCTTAGAATAAGATAGAAATGAGCCTACAGCGCAAATAATAACTGATTACCTACTTCTCATGAGCGGTCCACCTGGCACAGGTAAAAGTCTGCTGGCCCATTGTCTGCCGGGTATATTGCCTTCTCTTGATAAACACGAAGCGCTTGAGGTGGCCGCGCTTTATAGCGTATCGAATCAGCCTGCTCGGCCCTACTTCACGACGCGCCCATTTCGCCAACCTCACCACACCAGCTCCGGCGTCGCTCTTGTGGGCGGAGGCAGCCATCCCAAACCAGGTGAAATTTCTCTGGCTCACCATGGCGTATTATTTTTAGATGAAATACCTGAGTTCAGTCGTAAGGTTTTAGATGTGATGCGTGAGCCTTTGGAAACCGGGCGCATCAACATTAGTCGCGCCGCACAGCAAATTCAGTATCCGGCCCGCTTTCAATTAGTAGCGGCCATGAATCCTTGCCCCTGTGGATATCTTAAACAGCCCAATAAGCGCTGCAGCGAATGCTCTGAAAGTAAGGCTTTTAAATATCAAAGCTCGGTATCTGGGCCTTTGCTCGACAGAATTGATATTCAAATTGAAGTACCTGCCCTGCCACGGGGCCTGCTGTCTTCCCATGATAGCGAGGCCGAGAACAGTCAAACCGTTAAAAACCGAGTGGAGCAGGCACGCCAACAACAGTTTCAGCGGCAAGGTTGCCACAATGCCCATTTGGATCAGAAGCAACTCAAGGAATTCTGTTTGTTGCCTGAAGCTTTAAGCAATATTTTAGAAGATGCTTTGGAGAAACTGGGGCTAAGTGCCCGCGCCTACCATCGAGTGATTAAGGTGGCTCGCACCATAGCCGACCTGGCCAACAGTGTAGAAATAGATAAAAGCCATTTATTGGAGGCCCTGGGTTATCGGCAAATGGAACGGCGTTT
>MAAA01014236.1_pt1 | contig 14555 bp, 14 predicted proteins | sample 1115971 | NCBI WGS metagenome assembly MAAA01 (sample SAMN04961123, study PRJNA320927) | seawater metagenome | isolation source: sample BD02T6 sea water enriched with oil for 6 days | place: USA:Gulf of Mexico | collected 2013-07-27 | reverse complement strand
GTAAAGCCAGCTCGGCGACGAGAACTGGCTAAGCAGGTGCAATCAGAATACGGCATCAGTGTTCGAGTGGCCTGCAGCGCACTGTCGATCAGTGCCACTTGCTACGCGTATCAAGCTAAGCTATCGGATGAAAATGCAGAAATAGCCAATTGGTTGCTGCGCCTTACCACAGCGCATAAGCGCTAGGGTTTTGGCCTGTGCTTTCTGTTCTTGCGCAACACGAAGAGATTCAAGTGGAATCACAAACGGGTATATCATATCTACCGCGAGCTAGAATTGAATTTACGCATTAAGCCATGAAAAAGAATTAAACGTGACAAGCCAGAAACGCTAAGTGTGCCTTCGACGATTAATCAAGTTTGGTCCATGGACTTTATGAGTGACTCACTCAAAGATGGCCGTTCATTGCGTACGTTTAATGTCGTTGATGATTTCAACCGTGAATGATTGACCATTGATGTGGATTTTTCACTGCCCACAAAACGAGTGATTCGCTCGCTAGAATAAATCATTGAATGGCGCGGTAAACCAAGTGCTTGCGGTGCGATAATGGTTCTGAATACATCAGCCAAGAACTGGCTGAATGGGCAACAACACAGAAAATTACCTTGCTCTATATTCAGCCAGGTAAGCCTACTCAGAATGCTTATGTTGAGCATTTTAATGGCACGGCAAGACGTGAATGGCTGGAGTTAAATATATTTGAGGATATTGAACATGCTCAGTTATTGGCAACTAAGTGGCAATGGATTTACAATAATGAACGACCTCATTCAGCGATTGGTGGCGTACCAACTAGGAAGTTGCTGTAGCTAATAACTCCTCTACTTTTAACTGACTTTAATAAAGGGGGGGGGATTACACATCCACCCCCTCCAGCCACCATACCTCGGCGAAAAGCCATACAGGTAGCATCACTGTTGCCATGCCATCCACCTTCACCTTATGGCGAGTAAAACTTTTATGGCTACTTATAACTGAAATTGCAAGCCAATTCATAGATGTACTCAACCCTTGCCCCTCCAATTTACTCAACGGCATTGAGCTCTTAATAACACCGATTATTCCAATTCAGAAAAGCCTCTTTGCAATTACCGGAGTACTGGTACCAACGAATACCTTGAATCATAACCAATCCAAATTGCTATAAATACTGTACAGTAGCAGCTTGCTGGCAATTTTAAGGGAGAAGGTGTGCCTAAATTCCTACCCGACTACCAATAGCAAGAACCCTTTAAGGAAAGCAGAGCAACAAAGACCGCCCACAGAAGCACCTTCGTACGAAGGCAGCCCCCCGCCCAATCTCTTCAACCCCCACCCTACTCACTATCAGTACTATCCTGCATATAACCAATAACCCGAATCTGCGAAGCAAACAGCAACACCATCAAAGTGAAAAAGTGATTAAACACATCATGCTGAAACAAAGCCACACTCTGCCCAACCACCGCATACACCACCAATAAACTTAAGCCCGACATAGCATAAAACCTAACCTGCTGACCTGACGAAGAATCACCAGTCTCTTTTAACGCCCTAAAAAACAAATAGCCGGGTGCAACAAACAAAAGCAACAAGGTTAATAACCCAACCCCCCCTTTCTCTACCATAACCAGTAAATATTCATTATGGGGATTACTCCAAGTTCCTACATGCGGATCTATGTTAGGGTACATTTTTCGAACTTCTTTCCCTCCTTCTAAATACCCCCCCAACCCATAACCCCAAATTGGCTTTTTTTCAATCAAAATAATTGCAGCCTTAAACATATCAAGCCGAGCACCTAAAGAACTAACCGCATCGCCCTGCTGATAGCGCTCAAAACTAAGCAACGTATCCTTAACCCTGTGATTTTGACTCAGCCCTATAACCAATAGCACACTAGACACAAGCAAAACCTTTAAATATCTAGGGTGTCCGGCCTTATACAAATAGATACTATACATAAAGGCTAAAAACGGAATGGCCACAAAAGAGCTACGGGAACCAGCCAAATAACACGCCACCAAACCCATCAAAAAGGACACGCACAATAGCAGCTTTAACCACATAGCTTTATTTCCAATCAATAAAACACCATTAAATGCAAAAGCCGACAAAACTAAACTAACGGCACCATAACGCATGGGGTTCACCCCACCACTGGGGCGAAGCCACATTTTCGAATAGATACTATCCGAGGTTAATATTTGCACACTAAAATATCGCATGGCTACATACTGTGCAGTAGATACACAAGCTAAAACAATGGCGGCCAAGGCTAATAAAACAATCAGGTGGGAGAATTCAAACTTAAACTGACGCAACAACATATAAAGAGGGATCAACATTAAAAAAGTGCAGTAATCTTCCAAGTGCATTTGCGCCAAACGAGAATGAGGCCAATAAAAAAATGAAAAAATAGATACGGCAGAAAATAAAGCAAAACTAAATAATAGTAATTTCTCTGTTTGATTTAAAGCATAATGCTGGCTTCGCAATCGATATAGGCCACACCAGCCCAAAAGCAATAAGGCAGCCGCAGCAGACTTACCAAGCAATGGCAACGTAAGCGCAGTATATAAATACACGGCATAAACACATAATATAAGTATTGGCCAGTACGAACACGTACCTAAAATAGAGCGTCTAGCAATAGAGGTGGGAGTTTCTTGCATAGGTAGGTAAATCAGCATATTTCAAATATGCTGATTTTAACGCTCTAATGGTACTTAAATCCACTAACTATTGACCAATTCTATACATATCAATAACATGCAAGGCTGATTTAAGTTGCCAAATTAGCAATGTGGTGGCCATTTAGCTTTTGAACTAGTCATAAACAGCAAATTCCAAGCCATACTGCCTACGGGGTGAGACGAGACCAATACATGCTAAATTACCTACTAAACGCGCCACGCCCCATAAAACGCTTAATATCGTTAAACTATGATTTTATCGCCATACCCTTGGCCATATACGCCGCCCTTGCACTGCGCCACGGTGAAGTTTTTGTAAAAATTAACAGCAACCTACTATTAACCGCCACCATTACCACCATTTTCACCCTAGTTATATTTATTAGACTGGGCCAGTACCGCGCCATGGTTCGCTTTATGGCGGGTAAGGCATTTTCATCTTTGGCCCTTGGCATTACCGTATCGGCTTTAATATTGGCCACTGCATCTTTTTTATTACAAGCCAATTTACCAAGATCTAGCGTGATTATTTACTGGTTTACCGCCTTTGCATTATTAGGCGCCCCCCGTTTATTTATACGCAGCCTAGTGATGCAAATGGGCAATAAAAAGAGAGACGCTGTATTAATTTATGGCGCAGGCCAGCAGGGTTTATCGCTAGCCAATGCCCTATTAAATAATGACTATTTTCAACCTTGCGGCTTTATAGATGACGACCCTAAAAAACAAGACTTGCACATTAGTGGCATAAAAGTTCACCATAGCAACAACATTAAAAATCTAATAAACAACCAAAACATAAAAAAAATAGTGCTAGCCCTTGGCAATGCCAACAGCAGCCAGCGAAAAACACTCATTGAAAATTTAAGCCACATAAATATAGAGGTACTCACCGCACCCGCAGTGCAAGACATAGTAAGCGGTAAAGCCCAGATAGAAGAGCTAAAGCAAGTAGCCATTGAAGACCTATTAGGCCGCGATCCCGTACCACCTAAAACAGAACTTATTCAGCAGTGTATTGCAGGTAAAGTAGTAGCCATTACTGGAGCAGGTGGCTCTATTGGCAGCGAATTATGCCGCCAAGCACTAAAGCAAAATCCCACAAAAATAATATTAATCGAGCTAAACGAGTACAGCCTATACACCATAGAGCAAGAGCTAAACCAATTAACAACCAGCTTAAACAGCAATACCCAAATAATATCTATTTTAGGCTCGGTGCAGAAACAACACCGCCTACAAACTATATTTGAAACTTTTAAAGTAGAAACCATATACCACACCGCCGCTTACAAACACGTCCCCATGGTAGAACACAACGTGGTCGAAGGTGTACGCAATAACGTATTTGGCACCTGGTATTGCGCCGAGGCCGCCATTAAAGCCCAAGTAAAAAACTTTGTGCTCATTAGCACCGACAAAGCGGTACGCCCCACCAACATAATGGGCACCAGCAAACGGGTGGCCGAACTAGTGTTGCAAGCCTTGGCCAAGCGCCAAAGCGATACTCGCTTTTGCATGGTGCGTTTTGGCAATGTGTTGGGCAGCTCTGGCTCGGTAGTGCCGTTATTTAGAAAACAAATTCAACAAGGCGGCCCCATTACCGTTACCCACCCAGACATTAACCGTTTTTTTATGACCATACCCGAAGCAGCCACACTGGTAATACAAGCTGGAAGCATGGGCAAAGGGGGCGATGTATTTGTATTAGACATGGGCGAACCAGTAAAGATAACCGCCCTTGCGCAAAAAATGATTCGCCTATCGGGTTTAACCGAAAAAACAGAGGCAAAGCCAAATGGCGACATAGAGATACAGTTTTCAGGCTTACGCCCTGGTGAAAAACTATATGAAGAGCTATTGATAGGCGACAATGTAGAAGGCACCAAACACCCTAGAATAATGAGCGCTCACGAGATTTACTTAAGTTGGCCAGAAACTCACAACCTTCTAAACCACTTAGATAAGGCTTGCCATGAGTTTTTAGTAGATGAAGTAATTGCATTGTTATTGGAAGCCCCTACTGCATTTAATAAGCAAGGAGCCTGCCCTGACTGGGTAAGAAATGCTTAAGAGACTGTAAACCATTCTGTGTAACTGCCAGTTTAAATGTAGCCCCTCAAACGATCTTCGAGCAGAATTGTGAACCTGTTCAGGGCCAAGCTCAATTTCTAATGGGCATCATCCACTCTTCTGAAGCCTGGCGCACCCCAAGTATACAACCTTTTAGACAGGATAACCTGTAGGGAATACCTTCCGCTTTTTCGTCGCCTTACGGATAACGCTGATAAGTGACTCTATGGCATTGGTTGTGTAAATTGCCTTGCGAATATCGGGTGGATAATTAAATAAGGTATTTATGTTTCCCAGTACAGTCGCCAAGAGCGAATAATCTGCGGTTATTTTTCATCCCATTTATAACTGAATTCATTTAACGCCTGCAAGCCACTTTCTTCAGTGCTCGCTTGATAGATTTTCTTTAAGCCCGCTGTGACCACATTGTAATCTTTCCAAGACACATACTTTACCGAGTTTCAGACCATATGCACGATACACAGCTGTATCTTGGTTGCGGGATAACCTCTATTAATAGCCTCAGGAAAGCCCATGAGACCATCTACATAAGCTATAAGAATATCTTGTACACCATGGTTTTGAAGTTCGGTAAGAACACTTGCGTATTCCTGCGAAGATGAACACCCATTCTCGCTCAACGTGAACACCTAACCCCCTAGCGCATCACGAAGTCACATTTTTACCCTAAGTGTTCACGTTGAGTCAATTCTCCTTTTATTTTTCGCATGGACTCACCATTTAGTTCCAGCCGGTGGGCGTTGTGCATAAGCCGGTCAAGAATCGCATCGGCCAAGGTATTATCGCCAATGCTGGTGTACCATTTGTCGGTGGGAAGTTGGCTCAAAATGACGGTGGCGCTGTCGCCATGGCGGTCATCCATAATCTCCATTAGGTCATTGCGCTGCGCGGGTTCCAGCGCCTCTAAGCCCCAGTCATCAATAATCAGTACCTTTATTTTTGCCAGTTGCTTGAGGGTTTTATGGTAACTGCCGTCGGCTTTGGCTTGAGTGAGCTCCAGAAATAATCTTGAAAGCCGATAGTAGCGCACGCTGTGTTCGTGCAAGCAGGCGTTGTGCCCAAGGGCACACGCCAAATACGTTTTACCGCTGCCGCAGGGGCCGGTGATCAACAAGTTATGGTTTTGATTAACCCAATCACACGAGGCAAGCTGAGCGATGGTGGCGCGCTTGATGTTACGCGGGTGCTGGTAATCAATTTCCTGCACACACGCGGCGAGTTTAAACTTGGCTTGACGCACCAGTCTGTTGTGTTTATTTTGCAAACGAGTGGTAATTTCTTGGTTCAACAGCAAGCTCAATCTTTCCATAAATGGCATGCCGTCATAAGTACTGACTTGCTCACTTTGAATGTGTAGCGCATCGGCCATGCCGCCTAATTTAAGTTGACGAAGTTGGTTTAATGTTTGGGTTGTCATGAGACTTCCTTAAAATTATGGTGAGTAAATAAATATCAATGAAAGTGTTTAGGGCCACGGATGTTGGCGTGATCCTGTGGCAGTTCAGCGCTTAAATTCAGTTGCTTTGGCAATTGATCTCGGTTGCTTTTTAAAATGGATTTCACTTGTTTTAGTTGATGCAGTTTTTGTTGGTTGGCAATACCGCAGGCGGCGTTTAATCGCTGACTGGGATAATCTCTGCTCAAACTAAGCAAGCCAAGACACACTCGGTAGGCTTGCTCGGGATGCGTTTTTCTCACCAGCTGAGCGCTCACCCATACTTGCACCTCGTCACCAATATCAGCAGCCCAGTGTTTGAGTCGTTCAGGTGTCCACTGGTGGTGTTTCTGATGGCTTTGAGGCATGTGGGCAGCTTCGGTGGTGGTGCCGGGCTGGTACTTCCTGGGGTGAGCCGCAATTTGCCGATTACGAAAGAACAGCGTCACTAAAGATTCGCTGGCATGAAGCTCTAATGTTTCGCCAACATATTGATGCGGTACCGAGTAGTGATGCTTTTGATATTGCACATGGTAATCAATATTTACCTTCACGTTTTTAATGTCGGTATATTGATAAGGATGTTTGGGCAAAGGGCGCAACATGGGTTTGTCTAGGGTATTAAATGCTTGCTCACGATTGCCAGATAATTGCTTAAATGGTTTTTTATTCATCTCTTCCAGCAAGGTATGAATACAATGATTCAAACTTCCTAGGGTAAAAAAAGTGTGGTGTCGCAAGCGTGCTAATATCCATCGCTCAACAATTTGCACGCCTACTTCGGCCTTGGATTTATCTTTTGGTTTATATGGGCGGGCCGATATCACCGCCACTTGATAGTGCTCAGAAAACTGCTGATAACTGGCGTTTAATTCAGGTTCATAACGACACGGTTTGTTTACTGCGCTGCGTAAGGTGTCGGGAATAATCATTTCAGGGCAGCCGCCAAAAAAGTTCAACATGCGCACATGGCTACCCAACCAATCTGATAACTTTTGGCTTAGGGTTGCTTCGGCAAACGTGTAATTAGATGCACCCAGTACGGCTACAAATATTTGTGCCGTGCGGATTTCTCCTGTGTCCGGATTAATAATGGGCACCGTTGGCCCGCAGTAATCAACAAAACATTTTTCACCGGCTTTGTGGATTTGGCGCATGGAACGTTTTTCTGGCCTTGCCATTTACGAAAACGGGCACAGTAGCGCGAATAGCTTAAGCAACGATTAGGGAAGCGCGCAACGTACTCCTCCCACAGCAACTGTAGGGTCATGTTTTTGTGTTTAAGCTCCTGATAGACCTCACGCCAATCGGGGATTTCAAGTTTACAAGATGAGCGAGTATCCGCCTGAGAGTAAAATAGTTGCGCCAGTTGATGATCATCTAAATCATCCGGTAACGGCCAGCTAAGGTTGAGCTCACTGGCCTTGGATAAGAGTTTTTGGATGGCCCCGACACTGACTTGTGTGCTGGTATGGATTTGACGGATGGATAGTTTTGAATCTAATCGCAGCCGCAAAATGTTTCGAAGTTTACGCATATTGATTCTCGGTGCTGCCATGTTGCTCTCCAGTCAAACTGAATAGAGTAACAAAGCGTTGAAAAACAATGCGCTAGGAGTGTTTCTCGTTCAACGTGAACAGCGGTTCTCGCATCTTGAACAGTGATTCTCGCTAAAGCGGGAAAAGTGTTCATGTTGAAGCGAGAATGGATGTTCAGGTTGGGTAAGAATAGGTGTTCACGTTGAGCGAGAATGGGTGTTCATGTAGGGCAGGAATATGCAACACTCAACCAGAACTTAGCGCCTTCCTTTTTAGCGAGCCACATGCCCAACAATTCCTTGTGGCCTTCCATGTTGACGCCTAAAGCCAGGTAAACGGATTTATTGATAACCTGCTTATCCTGGCGAACTTTAAGCATAATACAATTGAGGTAGTCGATGGGGTAAACCGTATCAAGCTCACGAGATTGCCACTCAATCACCTGTTCGATAACCGCATCAGTCACTTTGGATATAAGTGATGCAGAACCACCAGCACCGTACAGTTCTTTGAATGTCTTAACGATCTCTGTAGTGGTCATGCCTTGGGCATATAAAAACAGAATTTTATCGTCCATGGAGGTGAAACGGGTTTGGCTCTTTTGACAATTTTTGGCTCAAAACTGCCTTCGCGATCCCTGGGCGTATCGAGTTGAAACTGACCATCTTCGGTACGCAGGGTCTTACTGGAAGTGCCGTTACGGCTATTAGAATTGGCTGAGGTTTCGTGTTTATCGTACCCAAGGTGATCGTCTAGTTCGGCATTTAAGACGCGCTTCACCGCCACCTTGGTGAGCATCTGACGGAATTCATTGAGGTCTTATTCAGTTTTAATGCCTTTGGCCGCTTCGCAAGCAAAGACTTCAAGTGCTTCTATGTTCATAGCTGCCTATCCTTAGCCATTGCTGGCTTTATGATAGGCAGATACACAGAATTAGCTACAGCCTCATGCTTAAGATTTTTTAATTCTATCACCTGCGCCCGCACCTAACACCGTTTGTAATATGAATTTAAAATAGTTTTTAATATTCATATTTGCAATCATCTTTGCATCGGTTTTAGCTAATAATCCAGGGGTAGACATATCGATGTCATTCACCTGTGCCAAACCCGTAATACCCGGCCTAACACTAAACACACCCAAGTTATCACGGACCACAATTAACTCAGCTTGGTTAAATAAATTAGGCCGTGGACCAACCAAACTCATATCCCCTTTTAACACATTCCATAACTGAGGTAACTCATCCAACTTGGTTTTACGTAAAAAGCCCCCTATTTTCGTAATAGACGCAGTGCTAGCCAAATGACTGGCCACCGATGCCGTATCCAACGACATGGTTCTAAACTTCACTAACGTAAATGGTTTTTTATGTTTACCCACCCGCTCCTGCTTAAACACAGGAGAACCCGTATCAAGCAAACCAATGACATAAATCACCAATAAAACAGGGAAACCACACACCAACCCCAATAAAGAAAATGTTACATCTAATAAACGAATCAAAATACTCACCTTAAATATGCCTACCCTGTAAGCGCCCAATGATCATTCACTTCTTGAAAATGAATCTCTTTAGCCGCTTGGTGAGCTTCGGCACCTGCTATAAGTTCTAAGAAATATCCAACAGTATTATTTTGCGCTTGCGTCTCCATATAAAAAGAACGCAAGGCAACATCCGTTGGCCACGGAATTTGTACCTGGCCCTTTTCATAGCGAGCAATGGCTTGTTCATTAACACCAAAACGATTCACTAAGGCTTTATGGGAGACATTAAGTGCAACACGTAAAAACTAAAACTCATCATGAGACAAAGGCCGGCCATTATCAGCAATGACCTGAGCAATGGTTTTGTGTAATCCACCCACATCATCAATACTGGTGTATTCTTCACCATCGACATTATCAACAACAAAACCAATGACAAAATAAGTATTTGGTAAGCCATATTCAGTATAATGGTACATTACTGCCCTCCTAATCTATCCAACAAACCGTCACTAAAACAGCACTTGGCTCTTCGTTGTGGTATTTAGCACAACGGTCAATTCAAGCACCTATCCAGCTGCTATCCCCTTCAGATTAGACCTCCAATCTCCACCCGCCTCAAGATAAGGCCCTTCACGAAACACGGAACCCCTGCTTTTTTGCAATGCCAGTATTTGAAGCGTAATCTCATCCCTTTCAGACATTATTTACTTAACATGCTAGCTCAAGCGAATTCTATTTGTATGCTGCTCTGATAGATCGTTTATAATCTTTCTAGCGGCAACCCGTGTTAGAGAGTTCAGACACACCTTTTGGCTTTTTCTCATATCATGCAACTCTCTCCAAGTACGTGTCTATAATTATGATAGGCAGTATTAAGACTGTCTATAAATCTATCACCTTAACCATACTTGAAAAACCTACTCACTCTTCATAAACCCATCAACAGTGTCCTTAACCCCCTGCTCCACTGTATAAGGGGCCTGCCAATCTAACAACTCTTTCGCATCACTGCTATCCACCTGTAAATTACCCACTAAGCGATCAACCACCGCCGTTTTACCCGTCACTTTACCCAGCAACGCAAACAACACTGGGGGAATTGGCAACAGCCTAGCAGGCTTACCCATCGACTTACGAATCAAACCCAATAAGCGAGTTAAAGAAAAATCATCTCCATCAGAGGCTAAAAACACTTTACCTATTGCTTTAGGGTGATCAATACAAGTAATGATTAAATCCACCAAATTACCCAAATACACCATACTACGGGCATTATGAATCGCACCAAACGGTAAAGGTAACGCAGATTTGCACAACTTTAATAAGTTCAAAAAATTGCCTTTAACCCCCACTCCATATACCAATGTAGGGCGAATAATTACTAACTCCATACCAGTTTCTTTGCAAAGCTTTATTAACCCCTGCTCCGCCTCATACTTAGAAACACCATAAGGGTCTTCTGGAGAAGGCTGAACATCAGAAGTGAATGTATAATCATGTGAAGTAGACTCACCATTCACCTTAATTGAACTAATAAAAATAAAGCGTTGAACACCCGCTTCAGCAGCTTGTTCAGCAAGGTTAAGCGTACCGTTTACATTTACCTCTCTAAAGGCTTGTAATGGATCGGAAGATTTCTCATTCATCACATGAACACGAGCAGCACAGTGAATTACTGTATCAACTCCTTCAAAACAACCCGAATAATCTACATTAGCAGCAATCTCACGTTTGATGAATTGATTTTTGACCGTTTCTTGAAAGTTAACAGGGCAAGAACGCCCTAACAATTTTGATTGGGGGAGTTTTTTTAATAAGGCACTGCCGAGAAAGCCAGTGGAGCCGGTTATTAATAATTCTCTACTATTTCTCATTAGCAGCAAACTCAACAATATCTTCTGCCATTTTTTTCATTATGACCTCACGAGCAAACTTCTCTTTAAAGCCCGCTCTATTTTCAGTTTTCATTTCTATACGGTCAATTGACTTAATGGCCTCCTTCATATCACTGGGATAAAAAACTGCACAGTTATCCACCTCACGCTCTAAAAACTCAGCCGAAAAGCCCGAAACACCTGCCAAGATTGGTTTCCCTAATGCAGCATATTCAAATATTTTAGATGGTAATACTTTTTTAAAGGCAGGGTAATCATTTAAATGTAAAAATAATACATCTGCTTGTTGATAGGCATTTATTAACTCCGCCCTATTCACTGGTGGTAGCAGCTCTATATTCTTTAACGCCTGCATACTATGTACAAGCTGCGCCTTACGACCACCATCACCAATCACCGTGAACCTAACCTTTGAACCCATCTTTTTTGCCAAATCTGGGATGATTGTATGCAAGCCTTGCCCCTCCCCTATATTTCCAGCGTATAATATATGGATAGGCTCGTCGTTATTTTTCTGGTTCTCTGATTTTTGAACGTTCTTAACATTCAAAAATTCTTGATCAATACCATTGGTAAACCAACGATATTCTTTCTTCGAATAGCGGCTGTCAAAATAACCCTTAAAGCCACCCGAAACTAAATTAATGCGCCTTGCACTATTAAATGCATAAGCCTCTATTAGAGTTAAAAAGGGTTTAGCCGCCCAAGTAATTTTAGGGGGTATAACATCCTTAATGGTATCCACAAAAATATCTCTAATATCTAAATACAGCGGAAGGTTTTTTTTACGTGCTATCCTTGCCCCTAAAAAAGCAGTAAACAATCGAGAGGAGGTAGCATAAACCATATCGTATTCCTTATTAGCGACTATACGCATAGCGTGTTTGTAATAGCTAAAAAATGCCTTTGCCTGATCAAGCATACCGCTGTTATGAGAAGGCAGTGCAACACGATGCACGCGAACATTGCCACTTTCTTCCAATTCAGGTGCTTCGACTGAAAATGAGGCATATCGATTTGGCAAGGTAGAAATAACCTCAATACTCATATCCGAGCCTGCACCATGGTGCTTGGATAATTCTTTAACCAAAGCCGTGGTACGAAAAGAACCTGCACATAAATCTGGCTCATAATAAAAAGATAATACTAATATCTTCAAGATTCATTCACTCCCATAAAAAACAAAGAAACCTCTAACCATCCATTTCTTTCTCCACCTAATTTTCTACCTATATTTTCAAGTTGTTCACAATCCTGCAAGGGGATGGATAGTCGCTTATTAGGGATGCTCATTCCAAATCCAGGGTGATAAGTAGAAGTTTCTATGATTATGAGGGAACTAGACTCTAACTGAATAGACATATTATTTTTACTGGTCAGTATTAATATATAATCTGAAACAACTTCAATATGAATTTCTGGATGTAAATGGAAATAAGCCACCGCATGATTAAAATTTCCTAACACCTCATCTTTAACCACTATTTTTTCAGGGCCAGTTAAAATATTACGCTTATGGATACCGCCCTCTTTAAACCGAAGATAACCATCATGTTGTGCCGCTATATTAATATGCTCTTCATATACATCGACACTATAGCCACTGACATTGGCGCGCCTAGCTACTCTAAAGCCACCCCACACCTCAGATGAATCGGCACCATTTATTACAACCGTATTATGAGCAGCCGTCCCTCTTTGTCTCTGGCGTTCTTCAGTTAAGCCATAAAGCGACGTACCTGAATTAACGAAAAAACGACACTCACCAACGGATAATTCAAAACTCAAGGTATCGGCGTGGGCGTGACCAGGTAAATAACTAGGCCCTACCTCACCATGATCAAATATTAGGGCATATAATGGAAACTTAATCCGGCTATACCCCGTTTTCTTTAAACACTGGTAAGATAATACGCTCTTCTGACTCTTTAGGCCTAAAGAAGCCCCATAAGAATTGATTTGCTCGGGACTGGCCGCTATACCTACAGTGGCATCATTAAAAAATGTAATTTCACCATCTGTGTGAGTCATCACATCCAACCAATTCAAAGCTTTGAGTGCATACTCCTTCCAAACCGACAGTCTATCCAGTAGTTTTTTCTCACCTGAAATATTGGCTAGGTTAATAAGGTCTAATAAATCCCATAGCAAAATACAATGATACATGGGAGATAATTCAAAGTGCCCTCCATCCGCTAAAAACTGCTCGGGAATTTCTCTATCTAATAATTTCAATCCTAAATCAAGATAACCTACGCTCTCCTTTCCTTGTAAAAAACAACCCGAAAAAACCAAAGCCTTGGCATTGGCAAATAAATGATTACCCAATATATGATATTCAAGTTGTTTAGTTAATGCTTTGGACTGTAAGGCAATACTACTCAATACGGACTGATCACTAATTTCAGCCCGTTTATACCATTTAATCCAATTAACTAAACGTAACGAAGTGGGGTAAGGCTCCCAGCCATTACCTTGTACAGAAGGGTTTTCTGCGTTCCAACGCTTAACGAGATTATATTGAATAGTTTTACGGCTTAAGCTCGCTATCGCATTTAGATCATCAAAATAATGTAAGTTATACAGCCACAATTTTTCATGTTCGGCATTATTCCAAATGGTGACATCTGAAATATCGACCTTTTGATTCAGAAAAATAACATAGTTTTCATCAAGAATGGACGGTTTTACAAACTCTTCCCCATGCCATTTCCATAAAGACGCTTTAACCATCGAAGTATTTTCAGCGACCGATTTTAAAGGGAATATTTTATAATACAGACGAAAATAAATTTGCTCAAAGCGAAGAGGCTTTACCGTATGGTAAAGCCTGAGGATTTTATGCAGCATACCAATAATTAAACCTGGGATCTTAACTGATTTGCCGCTTCAATAGATGCTCTAGCCACCTCAAATATTTCTTCCGCACTTATGGGAGCACCTTCACCACTCTCTATGCCACTAAGGAAGGACTGGCAACACGCCTGCTGCCCTTTATCCTGTCGCCATAGGTTCATCTTATTGAATTTTGGCCAGCCAAAGCCTTTCAGTTTACGGAAATTATCAAGTTGCAATACTGCGCCCGCAGCAAACACTTCTACGCGCTCTTTAGGAAAGCTTGCTGCACCATTAGCAAAATAATGTATTGTACCGTGGGAGCCATCTTCAAACCCTAGAGTAATGGATGCTTTATCTTCTGTAATCGTTTCAGAGTGGTTATCGCCCATTCTTCTGGCTTGAATAGACATTATTTTACTGCCTGTTAAAAAACGCATTAAATCAATAAAATGGCATGCCTCGCCAATAATACGCCCGCCACCCACTTCATTATCTTGCGTCCAATGGTCTGCGGGTATCGCGCCAGCATTCATGGTCATAATAAAGGTCTTTGGCCCCTTAACAGCAGCCAATAAATGTTTCATTT
>MAAA01014235.1_pt1 | contig 14605 bp, 12 predicted proteins | sample 1115971 | NCBI WGS metagenome assembly MAAA01 (sample SAMN04961123, study PRJNA320927) | seawater metagenome | isolation source: sample BD02T6 sea water enriched with oil for 6 days | place: USA:Gulf of Mexico | collected 2013-07-27 | reverse complement strand
AAGGATATAACCATAATGGCCAGCAGCAGGCGCATAATAATCTTGCTGCTTAATAATAACTCTATGCCTTGCCTTAATTTTTGGCGCCAGTCTCCACTTGCCCGTTTACCGCCCTGGGCCAATAAAAACCCTATGCCTATGGCCAGGCACATTTCCATGTAGCCAGCAAAACTATTACGATTAATAAAGGTGCCGGTTGCTTTGCCAAGGTAGGATATTTTCTGGGTGAAAAAGCCCCACTCAAGACCAGTTAAAACCATAAGCGAGCCGTATATAGCTTGAAAGGCACCGGCAAGAATAACCACCCATATTATGCGCTTAATACGTGTTTTGCTTTCTAGCATTAATAGGCTTAATGGCAAAAACAGGGTAAGCGACAGACCCTGTATAAAATACAGGTAGCTATTGTGGTGGGAGCTAGACAGCCCCAGTAGCAGTTGTAGGGCAACCACTAATTGCGCACCAAAGAGCAGGGCAATTATGGGAGTGGCTTTTATTAGTGCGGGAGGCAATGCAAGTGTTGGTAATTGTTTTAAGCGCATTACCCTAACACGGCTATTTACCTCAAACAGCAATACAGCGAAAGTGCATAGGCTGTACAGGCTCCAGCCCCAGTCAACATTGCCTGCAAAGGGCAGGGGAAAGATAAAGAGTAACGCCTGATAGGCGTGCCAGCGATTCATAGGTTGCATACACGTAAACATTGGGTTGCCCAAGCATAAAGCTTTAGGCATGGGCACCGAGTACCCCATAAAAAATGCCCGGTTAATAACCAGGCATTTAGATCAGCTTTATTGCGGTTGTTTAACCGTAATTAGCAAGGCTTGTTAAGGCTAACACCACAAGAGTTAACAGGAGGAACGACAACCTTAGGAAGTGTAGTAGTTTCTTTTTTGGTATCGCCTGCTGCTGGAGCATCTAACTTGTTCACATCTAACTTGGCAATTGCTGCTTCAGTTTTGATCTCTTTCTTAGCGGTAACAATTGATGCAGTGATAACCGAGGCCTTAACGTTAGCTTTTTGGCCAGCTGTTTTAATGTTGGCATCTGAAATATCAGCTTGTTTAGCGGCCTTCACAACACTTGCAACGCTTTTATCTTTTTTAAGTGCAGCCTTGGTTACTAAGGTAACGGCATCAACAGCGCTAGATGTTTTCAAAGCAGTATCTAAAACGGCTTTAACAGATAGGCCGCTTTCTAATGCTGCTTCTAGGGCTTCTTGCTTGCAGCTAGCTTTTGATGCGCAGGCTGCCAGTGCGGTGGTTAGTTTAGCTTGTGCCGCTGTATCTGTAGCTGTGCTGGCGAAAGCAGGTAGAGAAGCTGCTAGTAATAAGGTAAGTGCAAGTTTGCGCATATTAAATCTTTCCATGAGATGTATTTAAGATCGCCACAGTATAAAGATTTAAAACAGCTTGCCAATAGAAAATTGGGCAATATATGCATTTTAATTATAAGCATTCAAAAGCCCGCAGGCCTATGCCCGGAGGATATAACCTTACCGGTACGCCATAAAAGCACATGCACACTTAGGCGTGGTTAATGGAGCAGTGCAGGAGCACATTGCCGAGCGCCTTCCGACACAAAGAAAAAACCCAAAGGTAATCCAGAAATCCCTCTTTAGCTTAAATTAAAACTCATAAATGGTTGTAATGTGTACAAACAAAAAAGCTCAAACACACAAAAGGTTGAAAAGCCCCAAGGCAGCGTTGAATATTGCAATGCAAAATTTACAATATGGCCCACTCACAGAAAACGCACACTTAGATAATTTCCCACAGTTATACTCCAAAAGCGCAGCCCCCCCCCAAACGTAAACACCCCAATACGTAGGTCGGAAAAGCCAAAGGCGCCTTCCGGCGATAAAGGAGAAACGAAGCCCCTCCGGCAAAGCAAATCCCCACACCCCGGTAAGCCTAGCTGTTACAAAACCCTCCACAATTAACATTCCAATCCCCCTCCTAATACCGTACAATCCGCCCAAAATTTGAACGGGATCACAGAAAGGGCAATAAGGCCGTGTTTGTACGGGAAGTGTACAAGGTTAACTATTCGTACTTTTCAAGGATGTAAAGGTTGTTATTAGTATGGATATAGCTTGGCACCAAGTAACAAAACAAAGCCGTGCAACACAAAAACAACAACGCCCCTGTATTGTCTGGTTTACCGGCTTAAGTGGCTACGGCAAACCCACCATAGCCGATGCATTAGCGCAAAAGCTAAGCGCCCTATCCCAGCATACCTACCTATTAGATAATGATAATGTACGTCACGGCCTAAACAAAGACTTATGTTTTAGCGCCGCCACACGTATTGAGAGCATCCGCCGCATAGGCGAAATGTTCAAACTATTTGCATATCCGGGCCTAATTGTATCGCTTGCCTTTATATCCCCCTTTAAGAACAGAGCGAAGCGTGGTGGGGTATTTGGTTGAAAAGAGTGGTCTCAATAGGCGCCCCTAGAAAGAACCTCCGTCAAATAGCGAGCAATTCACTAATCTATTGCTCTATAAATGCTTGCCTTAAGGGTAGCCAAAAGTCTTCTTAAAGGATTATATCAGTGTCACAATTCTTGATTGTAAAAAAGGGATGCGATCTCCCTGAAGAAATCGTAGATTTCGAAAAAGCATATGAATCATCAGAATATTCTGTCTATTTTAGTGGTAATTATATTTCACGAGATTTTGGAAAGAATGGCAAAGACTTTCTTTTGGGATCTTCACTTTATTTAGGTAAGCGAATTACACAGACCACATTTAGTAATATTGATTTTAATATAGAAGCATTATCGGAACATAGTGGTCGATACTTATTTCTTTCTGTGAGAGGAAGTGAACTACGAATTGTAAGCTCGATACTCGGTAGTTTCCCTTGTTACTATTCTAAAAACTTTCACGCTATAGGTTCAAGTGAGAGGCTGGTATCAAAAACTTTAGGCACAAAGTTATCTTTAACCGGCTTGAAGGAGCGATTAACTTACAATATTAATTATAAGGATAGTTTGTTTTCCGATGTATTCCGCGTAGGCGCGGGGGTTGTGACGACATTCAATGAATCAGGTTTGGCGGTATCTGACTATCTTGAATCTTCAGTAAAGCAATATGCTGAATTGAGCCTGGATGCAGCGATCAAACTACTTGCTAAAAAGTTTGATGAAAATACTAGAGCTTATTTTGATAATGAACGTAAGGCCTGTATATCCTACACAGGAGGTAGAGACTCTCGAATGATGCTGTGTCAGCTCATGAGGGTTTTACCTAAAGATAGGATTAATACTTTTACTGTAGGTGATAGTAATGACCAGGAGTACTTTGTTGGTGCGGCCTTTACATCAAAATTTAATATTAAACATGATCTTTTTGAACCTGACCTTTTAGATGAGGAAAAAATAGATACTTATGCTAATACATACGGTGATATTAATTTCCCCTGCATGTACAAAGACCAAATGCGTGAGTATCTTAAGGCTAAATATGCAGGTGAATCGGTAGATTTTCTTAATACTCATGTGCCTGAAACCTTACTGTGTCATCTAGATTATTTGCAGGGTGAAGAGCATCCAGCCATCAACTTTATGCGGGGACGTGCATCAGGGATATCAACATATGGTTTGCTCGATAATGACAGTGAAATAACTGCGCAGGAAAATGCTGCAATTCAACAGTGGGAAACATTAAGGTCTAGACTGCCAAATGACGTAATCACAAATATAATTTTTTCTTCAATAACCTTTCAGCGTGATTGGGCCTACAAGGTACTTCGCCCCTATGACATGGTGGCAAACGTGGTGTGTATTATGGAGGACCCAGAGATTCTTTCGATTCTAGCTTCAATGAAACTTGCTGACTGTTTAAATGATAAATTATATCGGACATTAATGCTTACCTCTTACCCTGAGGGGTATGAGGTACCTACGACTAGAGATATCAATCTGAGTGCGTTCAAAAAAATACGTTTAGTTAATATAGCTAGATATTTACCTCTAATGTTGAAAGCGGGTATTTTTGCGGGGTCATTGGCAACACTATTGAAAAATAATAAAGATTTTATTGTTGGTTACTGCAATGAAAATAAATCACATTTAATTTCGCTATTTGGGGAGGGCGGTACAGACTCACTGCTGAAATCTTTAAATGAAGGTGTTTACCTGGATAATCGAGTAGATAAGATAATTAATCTCTTTTATAAAAGGAAGAAGACTCTAAAGGAGTATGAATTAATTTCCCCCTTGTGCGCGATAGCTTTATTAAATAACAATGATCATCAGGCTTAGTATTCATCAATGAAATTTATATATGTGGGTCTGTGTTAGTGATTACTGTTTTTATAGTTGAGTCATTAGAGCGGTTTTTCTTCTTTAGGCGTGTAGCATCGTCATTAAAGGCTGATATGTCATTTGTTTTCGTGACTTCTGAACCTTTAGTGTTTATTAAAGCACTTGCTCAGGGTTTTTCTGCCCGCTTGGTATTATCTAAGAAGCCTATTGCCGGTAGCGTCTCTTGTGTTGATAAAGCTATTGAGGTGTTAAATGGTGAGTTTAGCCGCGAACAGGCACAAATGACGGCGCAAGGGTTGATGAAAATACTGAACAGGCTTAACCAACAATACGGTGTGGCTAAAGTGGTTTGCTGGAACGGTCAGAATATTTTAGGGTTGGCTGCAACTGATTTTTCTCGTGAATGTAAGATACCTACCCGATTTTTGGAACTATCCAATTTGCCTGGTAAATGTTTTTCCGATCCACTTGGTGTTAATGCTAAATCAGGCTTGGCACTCAACCCTGCAATGTTAGATGATTATGCCGACGTTAATAGTGTCGTGCATGAAAAATGGGTTGCGATTTATAAAGGCTCGAAAAAAGGCGCATTGCCTCAAGCGAAATTAAGCAATAAGGGTGTAAAACTCCTTAACTATTTATTGAAGTTTTTATACCCAGCTGCGAATCATCATAGTTTAAAGAGGTTTTCCAAGGTTGCGTCTTTGTTGCCAGGCCAAGATTATAGCGTTGATGATACTGGCTCTCTGGTCGATTTTGTTTTCTATCCTATGCAGGTATCTAGTGATACTCAAATAAAATTGAACTCAACTGTAAATAACTTAGATGCAATTCAGAGTGCATACAATAAGTCAGTAGAGCTGGGTAAGTCTCTTGTTGTAAAGGTACATCCTGCGGAAGTATCGCAGATAGAAGTAGACGAAATGTTAAAAATGAAAGCAACGTTAAGTTTTTTTGTTAGTAATGAAAATACTATCGATCTGCTAGAGAAGAGTGCGCAAGTAGTAACAATTAATTCGACAGTTGGCCTAGAAGCAATGGTACTTGGCAAGCCAGTGGTTGTGCTAGGGCGAGCGCTTTACAAAGACTTTGATGCAAGCAGGCTAAAAAAATACATTCACAATTTTCTGGTTTCCGATGTGGATTACTTTTCAAATAAAAAAATTGAGAGGCAAGCTGCCTTGAAACTTTTGGGGATGGAAATCGTATTATGAAAAACCAAATTTTTATCATTCATAATGGTAAGGCAAACTATCCAGAAATAGCTGCCTACAGAGAATACTTTGCTAGCGAATATGAAGTTTTAGATGGTGATCTTGATGCTTATCAAGCGATTGAGAATAAATCGAACTGTATCGCCTGGTGCATTATGGGGTTTTTCCCAAATAAAATTGAAGCGAAGCAGGTAATTCATGATTACCGATCTTTATCCGTTGGGCGATTACCAGCTCTAAAAGATCAGGTTAAACGGATATTTAATGCTAAGCCAAATCTGCGTATTTTTCAAAATACTATTATGGAAGATGCCATGGCCTTTAATGATGGTATTGGCAGTTGTATTTTACCTATGGGTGTTCCTGAGTACATATTTGAATTGGCAAAAGAAAAGTCGCGTAAATATCTTGCTAAATATTGCTATATTGGTGAAATCTCTTTCGAACGTGAAATAAATCTAGTTTTGGAGGCGTTCATTGATAATGATATTAAAGGGGATTTTGTTCTTATAGGGGAGCCAGAATCAAGGCTTTATGAGAAGTTTTCAAAGTATGAAAACATAAGGTTCGTGGGTCGTAAGCCACAATCAGAAACGTTGAGGATGGTGAAACAATGTGAATTTGCAGTGTGTTCATTGCCTTACCATCGACCATATAGCTTTCAGGCGGCTACCAAACTTCTGGAATACCTTGCTTTAGGTATGAAAGTGATCTGCAATCCAGCTCCATCAAATAAAATGGTATGTGATAATTTAAACGCTGGCGAAGTCTTTATGTCGTCAAAATATATTTTTGATAATACTGTTTTTGAAGATGAAATTGCAACGAAGATGAGTTGTAACTCCAGTGGGTTTTCCATGCTAGGGTGGCGGGAAGTGATTTACAGTTCTAATATTTCAAGCCACCTTCATTTATCTTCCTCAGCCTCTAAATAGCTGTCAGTCGGGAATCTATGATGCTAAACACGATAAGTTTGAGGCGCGAGTGGGTGATGATTGCGTTCATTATTACACTTATGTTGGGCTACGAAAAAAGTCTTTATGACCTATACCCGATGGTAAATCTTGCGTCATTTGGTTTTTTAATGGTTATGCTGCCATTTTTTTGGGGGCGAATGAATCACTTTAAAAACGAACATATTTTAATTGTTGGTGTTTTCCTGGTTGCTATTTTTTCATCTCTAATAAGAGTTGAGTTAGGTGATATATTTAAGTATTCACTCTCGCTAATTATTGTGGTTTTCTATATTTTTTATCTAAACGCAGATGATATTGAAAGGTTTTTGATTTATATTGCTTTGGGTTCGGTTGTGTTAAGTCTGATTGGAGTGTTACTGTTTTTACTCGGTTTTGATTATGGAATACACAACCAAAGGCTGAGTAGCTTTATATTTGATCCAAATTATACGGCTGTACTTTCAGGTTATGGGTTTTTATTTTTTTGTATTTCATCGCGTTCAATCGCCAGTTATAAAATCTGGACACGCTTTTTATTTTCCTCTGTCTGCTTAATCTCAATGTTATTAACTTATTCGAAAGGAGGGGTGGTCGCGGTATTAATTGCGCTTTATTTAAACTATTTTATTAAGAAAGATTTTGTAAGGTTAATATCATCAGTGGCTCTATTTGCTTTCTTTGTATTTGCAATTAAAGATATATTGTTTGAGGCTTTATCTGGTTTCGAATTGTTTAGGGTAGATATGGGGCTGAATTTGCGAGATATCTATGCTGTGATTGCATTGGAGGGGATTGGGGAGTCACCAATATTTGGAAATGGTGTGTCTGCTATTAAAGATGCAATTGCATTGAATGGTTTTGGGAATTCTAGCTTCCATAATTATTATTTAGAAGCAGCCTTCGTTAACGGTGTCCTGTATTTAGTGTTGCTTTTAGGTTTGTTGGCTCTGAGTTTTTGGCGTAGCTTTACTTTTGATACTAAAACTGCATCACTCAATATATTCTTTCTTGCTTTGGCGAATAATTTTAGCTTTGCAATTGGCGGTGTAGGGCTTATTTCAGTAATTTTTACAATATTGACATTGAAGTCATTGAGTATATATGAACGTAGTAATACATATAGTTGAGTCAACGGCCACAGGTACGTTATCTATGGTGCGCCTTGGAGCAAATTCACAAGCCGAGGCTGGTCATGATGTAAGCGTCATATATTCCGTTCGAGAAGAGACCCCTGGTGATCTTGCAAGCTTGTTTCATCCCGGCGTTACATTGATTAATGTTCAAATGAAGTCACTAAAACAAAAGGCTTTGAGTTTATTTAAAATTCGTAAAATCATTACGAAAAATAAACCGCAGGCTGTATTTATGCATTCTTCTTTTGCTGGATTTTTAGGGCGACTGGCGCTGCTAGGTAAAGATGCTAAATGTTTTTACTTGCCTCACTGCATCTCTTTTATGCGCCAAGATATCTCTGGTATTAAGCGTTTATTTTTTACTCTACTAGAGTGGGCGGGCGCGCTTAAATCTGCCACCTATGTCGCTTGCTCTAATAGTGAAGGTGATGCTATAAAAAAGTATATCCCTTTTAGACCTTGTGTTGTGGTTGAGAATGCTGTGAATGTAGAGGCTTGGAATTATCAGGGCGATTGGGCAGCGCGTAAAAAGCAAGTTATTACCGTAGGGCAAATACGTTTACAAAAAGACCCTATGCGCTTTGCTCAAGTAGCTAAGGAAGTGTTGGCGCAACGGAAGGATGTCGAGTTTGTGTGGGTAGGTGATGGTGAAGAAGAATCAAAGCAGGCATTAATGTCGGCGGGTGTTAATGTCTTAGGTTGGAAAACGCCAGATGAAGTGAAAACACTATTACAGTCATCACGGTATTATTTGTCTACCGCATTGTGGGAAGGTATGCCTGTATCCCCAATTGAAGCCATGTTGTCAGGCTGTGTCGCTATATTATCTGATTGTGCCGGTAATATTGATATCGTTGCGTCAGAAAAAACGGGCTATGTCTTCAATGATGTACTAGGTGCTGTACAGCAAATTTGTTTGCTATTAAATGATGATAAATTGGCTAGTGGTTTGTCGGACGCGGGTCGCAACCATAGTGCTACACAATATGCAGTTGAACGCTATGTTCATGAAATGAATTCACTAATTAAGGTTTAAGTAAAAATGGAAACTGCAGTAATTTTTGGTGGCTCCGGCTTTATTGGAAGTCACTTTAGCCAGTATTTATTAGACAATAACATTGTACAAAATATCGTTGTCGCTGATATTGCACCATTGGATTTGGATAGAATCACTGATGCATATGCTTCTTATATTAAAGAAGGAAAGATTCAGTTTGAAACTGTGGACGTCCGTCAAGAAATTGCTTTTTCTGTAGATGGGAAAGTGGATCTTATTGCTAATTTTGCTGCAGTTCATCGTGAACCTGGACATGCGCCTGCAGAATATTATGAAACTAATCTGCTTGGTGCTGAGCATGTATGCCGCTGGGCAGAGCATGTGTCTTGCGGGAAAGTTATTTTCACCAGTAGTATTGCACCATACGGTCCTTCAGAGAAGGCGCGAGATGAACAATCTTTACCAGTACCTGCTACCGCTTACGGTGGCTCTAAACTGGCTGCCGAGAAAATTCATCAAGTTTGGCAGGCGGCTGATAAAACAAATCGTAAACTGATAATTGTTCGCCCGGGTGTAGTCTTTGGCGCAGGGGAAGGTGGCAATGTAACGCGCTTAATTAAGGCGACAGTAAAACGTTATTTTTTCTATATGGGCAACAAAAACACTCGTAAAGCAGGCACTTATGTTAAAGAGCTTTGTAATGCTATGTTTTGGGCGTTGGATACAAAAGCTGGTGTAAACCCAGTCTTATTTAATATGTCCATGAATCCAGGCCCGACTATTGAAGAGTATGTAAATACTCTTTGTGAAGTGGCAGAAATTAAGCGTTTTGTACCAAATGTACCTTATCCAATTATGTACGCTGCATCCTTGGTGATTGACCCAGTCGCTAAAGTAGTTGGTATTAACCAACCCATTAGTCCAGTGCGAATGCGTAAGTTGGTTAAGTCTAACAACATTATTCCGCAGTACCTGGCAGATAATGGGTATGAATATCAATACAGTTTTAAACAAGCATTAACTGACTGGCGTCAGGATAATAAAAAAGATTGGGGCGAATAAATTGTCAAATTTTATTTCAATAGCTCAAGAAGTACTAAAACTTGAAGCGCAGGCATTGGTGTTTGTTGCTGAAAAAGTAGATGGTGACTTCACATCATCGGTTGAGGCTATATTAGGTTCAAAAGGAAAAGTGATTATATGTGGTATGGGCAAATCAGGTATCGTCGGTAAAAAAATTGCTGCAACACTAGCAAGTACGGGTACATCATCCTTTTTCATGCACCCTGGCGAAGCCTATCATGGTGATCTTGGTATGGTTTCCCCTAATGATATCTTTATAGGTATTTCAAATTCAGGTGAAACGGATGAGGTAGTTAAGTTAATTTCATTTCTGAAAGACAATGGCAATATATTTATTGCGATGACTGGCAATGAACAATCAACATTGGCGCGGGCTGCCAATTTCCATCTTAACGTAGGAGTTGAAAAAGAAGCTTGCCCCTTGCAATTAGCGCCTACCTCTTCAACCACTGCAACTATTGCAATGGGGGATGCCCTGGCAGTTACGCTAATGAAAGCCAGGGATTTTAAACCGGAGCACTTTGCGCGCTTCCATCCTGGGGGGTCTTTAGGTCGTCGTTTATTGTCCCGAGTTGAAAATGAAATGGTGACGGAAGACCTGCCGTTTTTATCTGCTAGTGCCAAAATTTCAGACGTTATTTCTACCATGAGTAATGCCGGGCTTGGCCTTGCTATTGTACAGCAAGAAAAAGCATTGGCAGTGATTACCGATGGCGATTTACGTCGTGCTATTGAGAAGTATCAAGGTGATTTATTTACAAAATCGGCAAGAGATTTAATGGTAACAGAGCCTATTACCGTCACTGTTGGGACTCGTGTTGAAGATGCAATTCAATTGATGGAAAGCCATGGTATTAACTCAGTTTTGGTGAGAGATAGTGAGAGCATTGTTGGCGTATTTAAAAAGTAGATTGGACCTCATCTGAAAATATGAAAACTAAAGCACTGCTACTAAAGACAGCATTGACCGGACTCGTTAAGGCTTCAGCCGCGTTTATTGCTTTTGCAATGACGGCAATGGCTACCAATTTATTGGGAGCAGATGAGTCTGGTTTGTTTTTTCTCGCTACATCTATCCTCGCATTTTCATGTGTTTTTTTTAGGCTGGGGTTGGATAGTATAATTCTCAGGCTCTTGAGTGCCGGTAATGGGTCTGAGTCATCATTGTCTGCAATGAAAACTGGGTTGTTTGTTACTTTTGTATTATCGCTAGTTGTCAGTATTTCGGTATCGCTATCGAGCGACTTTATTGCTGATACAGTTTTTTCAAAACCAGAATTTTCGACCACTTTAAGTGTAATGATATTGGTATTACCCTTTGCCGTTACATTTATGTTATTGAGCTTTGGGTTCCAAGCTTTTTATCGTGTGATTGCTGCAAGTTTTTATCAAAATCTCGGGGTTTATAGCCTTTTTATAATTAGTTTTTTATCTTTTTCCTATTATATAGGCTGGGGGGATTTGGTTGCTTCGCAAGCTGCTGTTTTATATCTCTGTTCTGCAATTATTATTTTCGTTTCTGGATTGTTCTTGTGGAATAAACAGGTTGAGGGGCGTTGGGGTAAGGTTCAGTTAAGAAATTATGCTCTTTGGAGTGGCGCATCAAACCTTTGGGTGGCTACAGTTATGGCGCTGGCAGTTCATTGGTCAGGAATTTTAATTGCAGGTATGTATGTGGAAGCAGAAGATATTGCATATTTTTCTACAGCACAAAGAACCGCAGTACTAACAAGCTTTATATTAACCGTTGTTAATATTGTGATAGCACCAAGATATGCTCGTTTGTGGCAAGATGGGGATGTGCAAGAGATTAAAAAATTAGCTAGATGGTCTTCTCGTGCTTTGGTTTTATTGGCTTTGCCTGTTGTTGTAATAATGACACTCTTTCCTAATTACATTATGAGCTATTTTGGCGAAGGCTTTTCTGATGCGGGGCATTTATTAGCCATTATGGCTGTTGGTCAATTTATAAATGTGGCGACCGGAACCGTGTTTGACATATTGGTAATGAGTGGTCATGAGCGGGATTTTCGTCGTGTTACTTTCTTTTCTGGCCCTCTTACGATTATTTTGTGTTTAATTCTAATCCCAACTTACGGCGTAACGGGTGCTGCAATTTCCACCGCGGTAGGGCTTTCATTTCAGAATGTATTTGCAGTTTTTATGGTTAAGAAAAGATTGGGTTTTTGGCCAGTAGGCTAACTGAATTTCAATGAAATCTTTTTAAAGAAATTAGTAGTAGGGTAGGTAATGGTTTTATCAATTCAATATATGCGAGCTCTTGCCGCCTTATTAGTAGTGTTGAGTCATGTGGCTATAAAGGGTGAACAATATAGTACCTCCCCATTATCCTGGTTTCATATTGGGAGTGCTGGTGTAGATTTGTTTTTTATTATTTCTGGCTATATTATGTGTCACACGGTTACAAATCGTAAGGTAGGCTTTAATGGGTTCATAATTGCCCGGATTAAACGGATATTACCATTATATTGGTTGCTAACCACTGCAGCGCTAGTTGTTTTTTTACTATTACCGGAAAAGGTAAATAGCTCTGGCGGTGTTACCAATATTTTACACTCATATACTTTGTTCCCTACAGTTGATAAATATTTGATTCAAAATGGCTGGACATTAAGTTACGAATTCTATTTCTATTTTTTGTTTTCTAGTTGTCTTTTATTTAATTCCGCCTGGCGATTTTTTGTGCCTGTTTTTGTTATCTTAGCTTTGGTTGCCACTGCTTCTGTATATGAAAATGAAAATTATCTAGTTGGATTTTTTACAAATCCTTTATTGGTGGAGTTTGTAGCAGGAATCCTTATATTCTATTTGTTTCAAGAGAAAGGCGTAGGCATTAAGGTAGGCTTGTGTTTTATATGTTTAGCCATTTTTTTGCTAGTGTTTGTTAATGAAAGTGTAATTGACGTGAATAGAACTGTACGTTATGGGATTCCTATGCTTTTGTTTTTTATCGGGATGTTGGCGCTGGAACCCGTGTTTAAAAAAGTACAGGGAATGAAGGTGTCTAGGCTTTTTCAAAGTCTTGGGGCTTCTTCTTATTCACTATATTTGTGTCACCCTTTTGCTTTGGTTATTTGTGCTGTTATATTTAAAAAATTAGGGTTACATGATAACGGATTTGTTTTTAGTGGGTTGCTAATGTCTTGCTCGATACTATCAGGTCACCTATGTTATGTGTTAATTGAAAAGAGATTAATTAGGATATTTAGTAGGAAAAAATCTGTAGTCTTGAAACCCCAAGAAGTATAAATAGGGTAGGGCAACTATTATTAAATAAGTCTTTAACGGTGCTGTATATAATTCGGTGTAACTACCTATTATTTATCCATAAATGGTTAAGAGTAGGCAGTAATGAGCAACAAAGAACTTGATGCCTTTGGCGCCCGATCTGGCTAAAGTTATTACAGCGGAAGCCGATCTCAATGAGAATCGGCAGACTCTTACGAGGGTGAAAATTGGACTTGCCTAGATTACTGAGCTCTATGATCGCTTGTATTGTGAAGGCTCGAACCCTTGGCCAAGTCAAACAGGCGCAGCGGCACATTCATCAAAACCCTATGCAGCTAAGGCGATAATTGCAGCTCCATTATTAGCGGGCCTAAAGCAAATTTACCAGTCACCACCGAAGAAAGTGTCTTGCAATCACGGGATAACTTTAGTGAAAATGGAATGAAAGATTTTTATGGTTAGCCGTTCTTGGCAATAGTGCTGGGGTAATTTGAACACCTTGTTTAAGTATTCGCGATTAAAATCATCAATCACATTAAACGTGCGCAAAGAGCGACCATTTTTTAGGAAGTCACTCATAAAACCCATGAGCCAAACTTGATTGATAGTCGATGGAACACCCGGCACCTTGGGTTTATCACGCTTTATTCGTTTACGTGGCTTAATGCGAAGGCTCAACTCAAGCCCACGATGACTCTATATACCCGCTTATGATTCCATTTAAAGCCCTTAGTGTAGCGCAAGAACAAGAAGCACAGGCCGAAGCCCTAGCGCTTATCAGTCGTCGTGAGACACAACAGCCAGTCGGTAATCCCTGTATTTTCATTCGATAGTTTGGTTTGATACGCGTAGCAATTGGCGTTTGTCGACAACGTGGACGCCATATTCAGATTGGATCTGCTTAGCCAGCTCTCGCCGCCGAGCTGGCTTTACAGCTTTTTTCGATGATATCCTTTGCAATTTAAACGATGCGCATATTACGGTAAACCCAGGTGCTAAACTGTCGGTATAAATGCACCATCACCCTGCCGAACATTGGGTAGTTATATCGCGTACAGCTAAAGTGACCAATGGTGAGAATACGTACTTGGTGACCGAAAATGAGTCTATTTGTACTCCTATTGGGCAGGTGCATACGCTTGAAAACCCTAGGGTGATTCCGTTAGAGATGATAGAGGTACAGTCGGGCTCTTATTTAGGAGAGGATGATATTGTGCGGCTTGAGGATAAATACGGTAGGGCGTAATCGCACGTATTGCATGTGTACCACAGTAGGTTGGAAAAGCCGCAGGCGCCTCAGGAAAAGTAGTGCTTCGTATGTATTTCATACAGTTAGAGTAGTTTATTTTGCTTTAACGCACCTTTACGCAAGGCGCTGCGCTTTTCCGGCCTACGTTGATGGTTGAGCTTGGTTGGTGAATAAGGGGGAGGTGGTTAAGGCTATATGTCTTTTTGTTCTGTTAGGTTTATGTAAATTCCATATATTTATTAGGGCAACTTAAGGTAAAATAGTGTGATCGCTTTCACACTATTTTAACATTGTGCGTTTACTGTGAGGGCCGAAATAAGAAGTAATATTTGTTTTAAAGGACGATTCATGAAAGCCATCATTCCTGTAGCAGGGTTAGGAACACGTATGTTGCCTGCTACCAAAGCCATTCCCAAAGAAATGCTGCCCATTGTTGATAAACCGCTTATTC
>MAAA01025608.1_pt1 | contig 14661 bp, 14 predicted proteins | sample 1115971 | NCBI WGS metagenome assembly MAAA01 (sample SAMN04961123, study PRJNA320927) | seawater metagenome | isolation source: sample BD02T6 sea water enriched with oil for 6 days | place: USA:Gulf of Mexico | collected 2013-07-27 | reverse complement strand
ATCAGGAATATTTTTTAACAACTCAAACTGACTTTGATAGGCCTTTTGCTGAAACTACTCCGAGCAAAGATCGCTATCCGGGCTATTAAAACCCTGTTTTTCCCTTAAGCAAATTGCCGAAAAAGTGGGTTATAACGATGCCCTGTATTTCTCAAGAACCTTGTCTCAGGTTTTAGGCTGCAGCCCCAAAGAGTACCGAGATAGCTCACTAGGCTCGTAACCACTGCGTTATCAAGCCAAATAGCCCCATCACGCCAGATAAAGCCCGAACCGAGCCACACAAACATAGCCAGTTGACCAACTTTTGCCCTATAATTCGCCCAATTCCAGATCACCCAGGGCTGTAAGCATGGTTCAATTTGTTGATGCCTCTTTGGCAAACAACCCCCAGTTAGACAATGAACTTGATGAAAAGCAGCTAAAAGCTGATTTCAACAAGCTTCAAAAGCGTATTCGTCGTGATACGGGACGCGCCATTAGTGACTTCAAGATGATTGAAGAAGGCGATCGCATTATGGTGTGCCTGTCGGGTGGTAAAGACAGCTTTACCATGCTGGATATACTCATAAGCTTGCAAAAAAGCGCCCCTATTAGCTTTGAATTGGTGGCAGTAAACCTTGACCAAAAACAACCGGGCTTTCCTGAGCATATTTTGCCCAGCTACCTAGATAAGCTTGGCATTGAGTACTACATCATAAATCGTGATACCTACACAGTTGTAAAACAAAAGGTACCCGAAGGCCGAACCACCTGCGGGTTGTGTTCCAGGCTGCGCCGCGGCACCTTATATGCCTTTGCTGAAGACATTGGGGCTAACAAAGTCGCTCTGGGTCACCATCGTGACGATATTGTACAAACCATGTTTCTAAACATGTTTTATGGTGCACGCTTAGCGTCTATGCCCCCCAAGTTATTAAGTGATGATAAACGCAACGTCATTATTAGGCCGCTGGCCTATTGTAAAGAAAGTGAAATTGAAGCGTTTTCTAAGTTTAAAAACTATCCAGTGATTCCCTGCAACTTGTGTGGCACTCAAGAAAACCTTCAAAGGCAAAATATTAAGCTCATGCTTAACCAATGGGAAATAGACAACCCAGGCCGCGTTCAAAACATTTTCAATTCAATGCAAAATATTGCTCCCTCCCAAATGGCAGATGGCAAACTATTTGACTTCGAGAATTTGAATATTGATCGCTCAGCTGCGCGCGAAGAGTATGAATATGCCAACGAGCAACTTATCGAAGGGGTTGGCCAATTTGCGCAAAAAGAGCCACGCTTAAAAGATGAAAACTCAATTGATGTTTTTAATCTGTAGGTTCGCCTATAAGGGTCACGAAAGGTGAGGCGCTATTGAATATGGCAACTGTAGCGCCCTATACCTTCAATTTGAATAATTGCTCGGGCTGAAGATTTGTCATAAAGATTCTCCAAGCCTAATATTAATTGACGCCCACCCTCTACTGTCTCACGCCGAATGAAGGTTGTTTTAAAATTAGCTTCCAGCATTATCTCTTTTACCAGCACCGTTTTTGTCACTTTTTGTGGCCCGTCATCATTCCACTGAACCCATTGTAAAAAGACTTCATCGCGTTTATTGGAACGCGTAATAACCAAACGGATCTGTCCAGACAAGTCTCCTTTTCGCCAGTTTCCAATGCCTTTTACATCGTAAACAGAAGACGATAATTGCGACACCGAAGCTAAATGGGTGCTTTTTTTGGCGGCCTGAACTTGGCCTGCCCCCAAAATTACAAACCATAAGGTCAAACATAAGATAAGGCGTAACATATGCATCTCCTTTGCTTAGCCCGTTTAGGGGGTTAGTGATATAAGGCATAATTTCAGTTTAGTTCAAAATTTAGCCAACACCTCGTTGATAACAATGGATTATTTTCTGGCATCCTAAGCAATGCCTAATTAAACTAATACTATGAAAACAAACATCATTACCCGAGACGGCCATATGGCTTTAAAAGCCGAATTGGATGAGTTATGGCGCGTGGAGCGCCCCATTATTACCGAGAAGGTTACGTGGGCCGCAAGTCTTGGGGATCGTAGTGATAACGCCGACTATCAATGCAACAAGCAACGCCTGCGCGAGATTGATCGCCGAGTCCGATATTTGCGTAAATGCCTTACCGAACAAATGATCATTGACCATAGCCAAGAACAAGACGGCAAGGTATTTTTTGGTGCATGGATTGATATTGAAAATGATGAGGGTGAAACAAAGCACTTTCGTATTGTGGGCCCTGATGAAATTTACGGGCAGCAAGCCCATATATCCATAGATTCCCCCATGGCTCGAGCCTTGCTTTCTAAACAGGTGGATGACCAAGCGGTTGTAAAAACCCCCAACGGGGATCAAGTTTGGTATATCTGCAATATCAAATACACCCCATCCTAATGCACTGATTTATCGAAAGGCTGGCTAGGTAACAACTATGTTTGATTTTGATTTAAGTTTGCACATAGAAAGCCACTTATTGAAAACCCCACACTGCACCGAGTACGCCATAATCACTCATTTGCAGTCACTGGGACGTTTAGGCAAAAATGTATTATCCACGCCGCTATCGCTTTTTAGGTGTCATTTTTTAATTCACAATGCACTTTATCGGTTGCAGTATTTGGCCCATAGCCATAAAAAATATCAGATAAGTATTTCAAGCGTTCACATCACGTTAAGCGCCTATGACGACAGCGCTCAGCCTGCTTCTTCTTTATCAGGCAAATCTGAATTAAGTGCCCATTCAAGTCTGGGATTATTTTATCTGGATTTAACTCAGCTTAATCAAACTCAAGAGCAAGATGTTAATCGCTTACTCGATCAATTTTGGAAAAATTTCTTTAACCCGCAGCAAAAAACCCAAGCGTTAAATACACTTAAAATCCATCAAGATGAACATAGTAATATTGACTTTAAAGCTATAAAAAAGCAGTATCGCCGCCTAGTGATGCAACACCACCCAGATAGAGGCGGTGAAGCTTGCCAACTAATTGCTATTCAACAGGCCATGCAATGTTTAGAGCATTATTATACTTAAAGAATACCGGCCTAGTCCTTACATCTATCATGCTATTAAGCATCAATGCCCTTTCGCAAGAGATAAACCACAAACAAGCCGTTATTTTACAATATCATCATGTGAGTTCACTCACGCCCAGCAGCACTAGCATAGATCCCTTACAGTTTATTAAGCACTTAGATTTAATTAAAAACCAAGGATTCCAAGTATTACCACTGCCCAAAGTTATGAAAACACTTGAGCAAGGCCTAACATTTAAACGTAAAACCCTCGCTATTACCTTTGATGATGGTTATTTATCTATTTATGAAAACGCCTTCCCTGAATTAAAAAAACGCAATCTACCTTTTACTATCTTCATTAGTCCCCAGGCCATAGATAAAAAATTTGGCAATAGCCTTAGCTGGCAGCAACTAAAAGAAATGCAACGTAATGGCGCCACTATCGCCAACCATAGTTTGGCACACAAACACTTGTTGGCAACACATTCCAATGAGTCGACCGCGCAATGGCGACAACGAATAAAACAGGATATTCAAACCAGTCAATCAAGACTAAAAGATGCATTAGGCGTGCAGAATCTATTATTTGCCTATCCTTATGGTGAATTTAATCAGGCCATTAAATCTTTAATTAAAGAGTTGGGGTATACGGCCTTTTCGCAGCAATCGGGGCCAATATCACCAACCAGTGACTGGCAGGCCTTACCAAGATTCCCAGCATCTGGTATCTATGCTCGCTTGGATACCTTAACGGTTAAACTTAATAGCCTAGCCTTTGAGATTAAAAGTGCCGCACCTATCAGCCAGCTACTCACCTTGGGCGATTCCGCTCCTATCCTTGAGTTAAGAATTAACGCACAAGGTGTGCAATACCAGCAAACCCAGTGTTTTTACATGGGCACCGCGATTAACACTCAAGTCACTAAACTCGGTGCAGACGTACTCATTCGCGCCCAACCGGCAGGCCCTCTTAAAGCCGGTCGTAGCCGCTACAACTGTACAGCTCCTTCGATGTCGCAAAAGCGTCACTATTGGTATTCCATGCCCTTTATTAACCAGCCTATTAATGGCACATGGTAATAACTTCCAGTAACCACATGGGTTTTACCTCTAATTGTGGTTTACAAACTGGTATACTTAAGCGATAAATTACCCAATTTTAAAGCGAGTAAAAAATATCATGAGTACAGCGGCTGCGTTAAGTGAAGAGCAATTGGAGTCATTGGCAATTTTTTTAGAGGACCACGCTGAACAAGAGGAAGGTTTAGACTTTTTTGCCCTTCACGGTCTATTAACCGCTAACGCTATCAGCCCCAAGCCCGTTGATTGGCCTATTTTGAGCACATTCATTTTTAACGGTGATGTTAAGTGGGAAAACACGGCTCAGCAAACCCAGATCACCTCACTTATTGCATTACTACAAAAAGAAATTATAGAGATTATTGAGTCTGGTGTGACGTATCCAGTACCCTGTGAATTGAACGTAGAGGGTGATGAAGACGGAGAAGCGGCGCCCCTTGAAAACTGGTCATTGGGTTTCATGATTTTAACCATCGAACAAAATGACATTTGGTATGGCAAGTATGAAAAAGACGCCGCCGAATTATTGTTTCCAATCCTTTATGCGTCGGGATTAAGTTGCGAAGATGAAGCGTTTTCGGAAATAGATGACGACGACAAACTCAGTTTACAAGTATGTGCCAGCATTCCCGACAATATTGTAGACTTATTTTTGCTTTACCATGGTGAACAAAAATAAATAAGACTAGACAGTAAAAACAGCAGTGGGGTTAATCTAACTCCACTGTCTGGTGCACCGGAAAATCAACCTCTACAGTACAACCTCCATTACTGTACTGTAATTTATTACACACTCTATGCACTAAAGAAATACCTCGTCCAAAGGTATCTTCATGATCAAAGTCCACTATATTTTCAAACTCAAAACCCTTACCCGAATCTGTCATACGTATACGTAATAACGTTTCTTTTTCGTGCAATAATTCAAAGTAAATTTTAATGCTCGCATTCGTTAAACTCTCTATGCGTTGTTGCCGTTGACTATAGTATTCCGCAAATCCATCTCCTGTCTTTTTTAATTCCGACTGTAAATCCAATAAACCATGCTCTAAAGCGTTACTGTACAATTCGGCTAATAATAACCCTATAACATCACGATTGGGCCGCAGTAACGTTTGTGCCCCCAGAATCGACATGATTTCTTCCACTGGGTTTGAACGTTGTATATCGTCTACCCCCAGATCACAATTCATACTCCAAAATATGCCCTCATAGCCTTCTACTATGGTTTGTTTATCATCGTGACTCTTTATAACAACGGGCCCCGCAGATACCGCCACCAGTGAAATATCATCTCGTTGTTCGGCACCATCAATAAAACTATTTAACTCATCAATTACATGGCCAAATGGGTCTTTGATACCCTGGCCAAAACATTTCAATAATCGATCTTCTTCAAAAAATTCTTCTGCTGGGTTTTCGGCTTCAATGATACCGTCAGTAAAGCAGATAACCGATTCCCCTGGGGCCAACATTTTCACTTCAAAGCCTTTATTAAACCTCTCATTATGCTCCACCCCCAAAGGCATGTTTTGTGAGCAAATATTTTCTTTTATGGCCCCATCACTGCCCACTAAGTAAGCATCAGGCAGCCCTCCCATCCAAATTTGAACACTATCCCCCAGCGCATTTAACTCAAGAATCGTCGCACAGCAAAACATATAATCGGGCAGCATGGATGACAGCATTTTATTAAATTCAAAGGCTATTTCGCCCACACTTAAGTGGCGCAACACTAATTGTTCAAAGCTATGGGCAATGGGTAACGTGCCTATGGATGCACCCAAACCGTGACCGGTGAAATCCCCTAAAAAAACATACAAGCCTCCTGAAGGACTGGGGGCCGACAACAATATGTCCCCATTAAAGGTAGACGCAGGAGCAATGTGACTGCGTAAACTTTCGCACTCACTTAGGTTGTGTTCTAAGGCCTTATTAAATATGTGTTCAACAATGCTTTGCTCACGCTGCCAACGGCTATTATGCAGCGTTAATTCAGCGTTATTTTTAGTGATAACTTTGGTGAGCTCTCTAATGCGCATATGCGCGGCTATTTTTGCCTTTAATACCGCATCGTTATACGGCTTTGATAAAAAATCGTCCCCCCCTGACTCTAAACATTGGCTAAGGGCTTTATCGTCTTCAAGTGCCGTTAAAAAAATGACCGGCACATAATTACCATCACTTTGTATGGCCTTAATTTGCTTAGTGGCTTCTAAACCATCCATAACAGGCATCATAACGTCCATTAAAACAATGTCTAAGTCATGTTTTTTGAAAGCATCAACGGCTTCTTGACCATCCTGTGCTTCAACTATTTCGTGTCCGTCATCTTCCAATAACCATGTCAGAATCGCACGGTTGGTGGCTTGGTCGTCTACTACCAAAACTTTCATTTAGTTATTACCTTTCCGCCAATCCATTTGCTCAAACATGCTATACAAACTTAAATTTCTTATCAAAATGGGCAATACTAAAAATCTTCATGAGGTTGGGCTGACAATTGCGAATCTCTATGGCGCAGTCTTCACTGCCCAAATGATTTTTCATATTCAATAACATGCCTAACGCTGAGCTATCGATGTAATCTGTTTTTGCCAAATCCACCGTGAAAGATGAATTACTGCCCGCCAATTCACTGTAAGAATCCCGGAATTCCTGCAATATATTAAAATCGAATCGCCCACTTATGGAGATCGTTATTTGGTTTTCCTGCTGGTTTACATTGACGTTAGACATGCCATTCCCTTTTAAAGTCGGACTCCACCTTAGAATAGATGCATAATAGGATTTTGCGCACCGCAGGCGCACTTTCTATTCATTAGATTTGCGTAAAAGTACCTAGAGGGAACATTTTGAGAGAAAAAATCGTAAATAACCCACTGTACTTAGGTTTTTTAATGGGAGTTGGCTGGCTGAGCGTCGCTTTAGGGACGTTAGGGATATTTTTACCGGTATTACCCACTACCCCCTTTTTACTACTGGCAGCGGGCTGTTTTATGCGTTCAAGCCCAAAGTTTTATCAGTGGTTAGTGCAACACCCTAGGCTAGGCGGGTATGTGATGCATTATTTAAGCGGAGAAGGCATACCTAAACGAGCCAAAGCCATCACTATATTTATGATTTGGCTTTCTATTGGCTTATCAGCTTGGTTGGTAATCCCCTTCTTATGGGGAAAAATAGCGATGTTAAGCATTGCCCTTGGGGTGAGCATTTATATATTGCGCCAACCCACACTGGAGCTAAAGGAATGACCCTGTATTATTTAAGGGCTCTTCAACGGCGTCGGTAATTTGAGTGATCACTACCTCAACCACACTTCTACACGACGATTCTTAATTTTTCCTGTTCGGCTTTGGTAGCTGGCCAGAGGGTTAAATTCGCCATAGCCAGTACTTAATTTGGCGTATACCCCTAAACGAGCCAGCTCACGACGCACTGCCATGGCACGCAGTTTAGACAACAATTTAGAACGCTGAGCATTTTTGCGCCTATCGCCAAAACCAATTAACATAATTTCTTTAGGCTTATCTTGCTGTTGCATGAAATACACTAGACGCTGAATATCTTTACGGGCTTTGTTGTCCAATTTTGCACTACCCGCTTGGAATCTAAAATTAACACTTAGGCGCTGATTGCCTTGCACTAAACTTAAGTATTCAGCCGGTAGATCTTTGGCTAACACAGTGTTCATAGCCGCTACATTTTGTGAAATGAAACCTTGTTTTTCAACTATTTTTTGTCCATGTAAACCCTGACTAAATGCTATAAATTCTCGCACATACTTGTTATCTGATTCACCTTTTGTATATAGAAATAAGCGGCGTGAAAGCGCGTAGTCTTCGGTGGCCACCGTTAACAAGGACGGTTTAAAAGCAGCCTGGCCATCACTAATAGCCAGTAACTTACTCGAACCGACAAACGCCAAACCTATGAAACCAATGGCACTAGGATCACTCACCACATCTGCCACAAGACTTTCACTGGATTCATAACGTTTTGCGTCCTTACTTAATGGCGATGTTTTATCCAACACCATATTTTTAAAACTGTCCCAAGTGCCCGATTTATCATCACGGGCATATAAATGAATAGCTTGGTCTTTACCCCCAAACTCACTCCAACTTTTAGCGTCTCCCGAAAATATTCTGGCCAATTGTTTTTTATTTAATTGATTGATGGGGTTTTGTGGGTGCACAACTATGGCTAATCCATCAATGGCCACCACATGTTCACTGTGGCTACCACGCAAATTCACACTCCCTTGTAATTGCTGTACTTCCCGGTCTTTAACCGGTCGAGACGATGCCCAAATACTGGCATCCCCATCCATGAGTCCTTTAAAACCGGTGCTGGAGCCATGTGCCGCGATATGAATTTGAATCGTTTTTCCCTGAGGCAACCAATCCCCTTTCACCACTTTTTCATTATTGTTGGGTAGGGACTGAATGCGTAAATTTTTAACGCCCTTTTCATGTAAATATCGTTTGGCTAAATTAGGCGTTAAGCTTTCTCCTAACGTGTTTGAGCCATGCATTGAAAACAAGGTGATAACCGCATCATTGCTGTATACATCTTGGAACGGTTTAGGCGTCATTTCTATATGGGCCACGGCCATTTTACCCGCCGCGTCTTTTGCTGCACTCGTGGCGGCAAACGCGCCCGCTTGCATGACACAAGCCATTAACAACACTAAAAACCATTTCATGATTTCGCTATACCTAAGGCTTTAAAAGCACATTAGGATAAATAACAAATGTGACAGTTTTATTACAGAACTGTAATAAAAGACACGACTAAGAAATAAAATTGAAGAGTAAAAAGAAGGACTGAAAAAAAGAGTTGGAAAAAAGAGTTGGAAAAAATGAGGGCTAACAAGGAAAATCAGCCGTCGTGATGACGACTGATCAATACACGCTTAATCTTCGTCTGGTAAAGCACTATCAATTAGAGTTTTTAATTCGCCGTTTTCGGCCATTTCAGTGATGATGTCACAACCGCCAACTAACTCACCCTTTACCCATAACTGTGGGAAAGTTGGCCAGTTTGCATACGCAGGTAACTGGGCGCGAATTTCAGGGTTTGTTAAAATATCAACATAAGCAAAGCGCTTACCGCATTCCATCAAGGCCGTTACGGTACGAGCCGAGAAACCGCACTGTGGCTGGTTTGGGTTGCCCTTCATGTACAATAAAACGGTGTTAGATTCGATTTGCTCTTTTATTTGGGCAACAACTTCAGACATGGTATTTCTCTCATTTACGTAAATTCTGGCCATATTTTACCGAATACCCCAGTGTTTTACTAGGGTTTGCCCATTCAACTCTAATTAGGGCACTACTATCTATCACTGTACTGGGCTAATGCCATGTGGTTATCCCACTTCAAGCCATCAAACTGCCGCCCGGAACCAAGAGTAAGTGTCTTGGCATCTATGGGGTACACCCCTCCCTTACCAGTACTCACATAGAAGCGATTATGCTGTTTTTGATAGCTAACACCCGCCACGTCCCTTAAGGCCACTTGGCCCACTAATGAATCAACATGGCTATCAATAAATATGACGCAATTACCCTTAGGTGCAGTAAAGGCCACTAGCCCATCCTCCCCCATAGCAACACTGGCGATATAGTGTTTTAACTTGGGAGCAAGCTGGGCACTTGCCTTTAAACCCTGTAAAGGGTCGCGACCACTAAAGGCACAAATGGGTGATTGCTCTAAGATATTACTTTGATGCTGCAGTCCCACTGCCACTTCAGTGTCACTCACCGCTATGTGGCGAATACTGGCCTGAGGGTCGGCCAAAAATTGCTGCTTAACTAGCAGACCCGTATCAGCATCAATAAAACTCAAATTGGGCTGCATGGTATTCAAATTTAGTTTTTGTCTGGGCTGATCTGGGTGCGTATGTATGCCGCCATTAGCCACCACTAACGTGTTGGTATGCTGTAACCTTTGAATTTCATGACTACCCACGCCAAAAGCATCCAGTTCATTCACCTTTTGGTATCCCTTGTGCGCATCGTAAACCCCAATGACACCTCGGGCCTTTTCAAAATCGTTTTCCGTCACATACAGCATTCGCTCTTGGCAACACATGACTCCATGGCCAAAAAACAAGCGGTTATGCAGTGGGCTAATTTCATGAAGCACTTTATTGCTCAATACATCCAGCACCTGAATAAATCGTCCAGGGCGCCTTGCAAAGGCCAGCGCCTGCTGCCTTGATTTATTATAAATCACACTGTGACCGCGCCGAGGCAAACGTACTTTAAAGGTGGGGAGCAATTCTTTATCCAGCCCCAGCATAAAGTGACGACCGTGTTGATCGGTGGCCGCGCTGGTGAGCAGTGTTTGCTCAACACGCGTACAAGCGCTCAACATAGGCAGAGCGGTTAGGCACGCAATGCCCTTTAAAAACTCACGACGTTGCAACATGTGAGTTAATCACCATCAACGGAATTAAATAAAGCGGTGCCACCCACAGCATCAATGACATGGTCAAATAACAAAGCGCTTAAAGCTGTCAACTGGTCATGAAGGGTTAAATAAGCTGTTCTGGGGGCATTTTGTGAACTTATATCAATGGCTAAAACATCCACACCTGCCGATGTTATGATTTGTAGCTGGGCATCTAAACGGGTCATTATGTTTTGCAAACTTTCCACATGTTGTGTCTCACCCACATCTTGTAATAACGTTACCACGTTATGCTCGCCGCCAACCAACAAACGCTTTATTCCCGATATATTATCCATTAACACAGCCAATGATTCGCCACTAAAGCGTCCCTCTACAGAGGCAGTATCGGGCACTGAATTCTCGATACCCATGGGCCTATTTATTTTATAACGGGCAATAATTTCTATGTACTCATTAAGACCGTTTAACACCGCCGCCAACACTTCGGTGCGATCACTATAACCGCCTGTTTGTTGCGCAGGGTTTTTAAAGTCTGCTAAATTTTCGAGCCACTGGGCTCGTAAATAAGTGGCCATAACGGCTAAATTATCGGCTATATTGATTGCCCACAAACATTGGCTTGGGGTTAATACTTGCTCCGGTATTTTCTTAAAGAGTATATATTCAAGCGCTGGGATTCCCTGCACCAACACGGATTCATTTGCGATGGATGTCACTGGCAAGGCAGAGTCTAATAAACTGTCTACCGCACTTTCACCATCACTATTGAATAGATTGCCCGCATAAATACGGTCACTATAGGTGGGTAAGTCATCCGTTAATGGGGCCACATTAATAATGCGCAGGGTTTGCCAAGTTTTATGTTGGCTTAACCACGCCTGCTGCACCGCGTGCAAACTATCATCATCGCTTGCCTCACAATAACTGCCCAAGGCATCACTCAAGGCACCGCTTTGGGTTTCAAAATTGGTAAAATAAGTTTGTGTATATAAATCCCCCCATTCACTCAATGCATCAAAGCTGGCCGAGCTAGTATTCGTGCTAGTTGTAGTAGTAGCACCACAGGCTGTTAACAAACATAAACAGCATATGGGCAATATATTTTTTATAAGTTGCATAAATGGTCTCCTAAAGTGACATCAAGAAGGCTTGAAACTGGCTGCGCTGGGCAGCCGTAAAGTTAAGTACGGCTTCTTTTGAGGCTTGTGCTTCTCCCCCATGCCATAAAACCGCCTCAAGAGGGGTACGGGCTCGACCATCATGTAATAGGCCGGCTTCTGCGTGTACAACATTACTTAAACCCAATCCCCATAAGGCAGGGGTTCGCCACTCTCGCGAAGAGGCTAAAAACTCTGACGTTTCAAGAGCTGGCGCGGCACTTCCATCTTGCTGTAAATCGGCCAAGTCTTCCCCCATGTCATGCAGTAGCATGTCGGTAAACGGAAATATATCTTGGTTAGATAACGCAGGTAATTGAGTATTTTCGGCTGTTTTGAAATACGGGGTATGACAAGCATGGCAATTTGCCTGGGTAAATAATTCGGCCCCAGCTATTACGTTGGCATCTTCAATATTTCGACGGGCGGGTACTGCTAAGTGCTGAGTATAAAATTCAACAAAATCTAACAGATCGTCATTTATCTCAACACTATCCCCAGCATTCACACCACTAATGGCCCCTGCACACTGAGTTTGAATACCAGTACAGTTTGCGGTGGGGAACAGGTTTGTAGTTAAACCCATATCACCATTAAAGGCACCGGCGCTTTGCTGCCGTAAAGAAGGTTGACCCGCCTTCCAGCCAAATCGACCTAAGGCCAGTTTGTTGCTAGCTACGTCTAACACATAGTTGGCTTCTCCACTGATGCCATCGTTATCATCATCGTCTGGGTCGGCCTGAATAAGAATATGTTCCTCGCTTATGTTTTCTAATAACCCAAGACCTATCATGGCATTGGCTATTCGCACTGAAAAACGGGTTTCTTCGCCAAGAGGGCCATAATTTAAATCCACTAAGGTGAAATGCGGCTGGCGTAACGTAACAATATGTCCGTCTTCAAAAGTTTGTGTTTTTTCACTGTAACTAATTTGAATGTTTGCTTCACTGGCCACCCCTGGATTTGAGTGATCTTGGATCTGACCGCCGTAGTTGGCATCGACAAAATTCCCCTGCAAACCAGACAGCAATAACGCGCTTTCATTTTCGTTGGCGGCCGGTCTAAATAAACGCACTAACATACTGCCGGCAGTATCGTTTTCATCTGCCGGCGCATGACCGCGGCCATCGTTAAGATGACAAGTTTGACAAGCACTAACATTGAGTAATGGCCCGATACCATCACGTAAATCTGCACTGGCCGGAGCGATGGTCCAAGGGGCTTCAAATAATTCATTACCCACTAAAAAATTTCGGTTAGCGGCCGTATCTAAATTACTGGCCGAAAATGAAAAGGCACCAGGGTCTTCAGAGTTTACACTTGTATCCCCCCCAAGTTTTGAAAAACTGGCAAAGTCCTTGGAAAAATCTGTTGTTAAGCCCTGCTTAGGATCTGTGTTTTGTTTAGAATCACTGCCACAGGCCGCCAGCAAAACTAGGCCGGCGAAAGCCGTTAACAACGTCATTAAATTTGGGGACAACATAAACTCACTTTCTCTCAGTTTTCTATTTCTGCCGCTATTCAAACAATCTAGCACTATATTTGAATCACAATTATTATCATTTAAGCACAACCCAAAAAAGCAGGCCTAAGCCTGCTTTTCAATGTTCGCTAAATTATTTATATTTATTCAGGTACGTATCCAAGGCATTCATCAGCTGCTGCTGAACCTACTGCACAAGTACCTTCATCTATGCCTTGCAAAGACACATTTAGGGCATCTGCCACATCAGAGCTAAACGGTAAATTTAAGGCGTCCAATGCTGTGATGGCTCTTTTTACGATAATGTCGTCGTCGCTGCCCACTAACATATCGAAGGTATTACCGCCTTCGGCTGCTGCGAGGATGTCCTGAAATTCCGCATCAACGTTATCTAGCAAGCCATCAATGATAGTGTCGGCAGACGCATCGTTTTGCTTCACTAGATCAGAGATGCTGGCACCTGTCATGGCTGTGCCATCCAAGCGAGTGTAAGTACCGCGATAAGCATTGATAACACCCAAAGCATTACCGTAAATAGCAACGTGCGTTAAATCTGAAAAGCAGTCATGTTCGTCTTCTGTGCTGTTAAGCAAGATAGCCACGCCCATACGCTCGGAAGCTAGTTCGCCAATGGCCATATCACCCATGCTATCCAATACACGCTCAAGGCCATCACCACGTTGGATGAAATCGCTACGCAAAGTTAAGCCAGCAGTCTCTACATTCCATTCGGCTTCCATAGCCGTTAAATCGGTTACCAAAAGATCGGTAACCGCTGTTAGGTATTGGCCACGACGGGTACAAACAACAGCAGAGCCGTTAACCGTTGCACCACTGGTACAAGTTGCATCTGCTGCGTAATCGCTAGCAGGACGCTCACCGGTACCTAAGTTACCTGCGCCTGTGGATTGATCCTGGCCCCACAATAAAAATTCAATGGCGTGGATTCCGGTGGCTACATTGGCGCCGTTATCGGCAAATTCATTTAAACCAATTAGGAATTCTGCGTTGATCGTACCGCTAAGGTCACCACTAGTGGCATTAATAATGTTAATGCTAGTGCCCGCAACCGGGATTTCACCGCTGTAATTACCATCTACATAATCAATAAGGGCTTCATCCAAAGGCCATGCATTTACTTGCCCTTCCCAGTCGTCAACATTGGCAAGACCGCCATCGGAATCAGGGGAACTAGCACCTGTAGTCACATGATTATTGGCCACATCAAAACGGGTAATTTCAAATTGTTGATACGGTAAACGTAGACTCTTATAAGCGGCTTTAGCAATAGTAAGCTGCCCTTCAGTGGGATTGGCAACCAATTCAGTTACGGCTGTTTGAAGATTAGTGGCGGCCGTTAAAGAGTCTTCCACCATGGCATGGGCTAGGTTAGCAAAATTCGTTTCTACCTGGGCACGTGTTACCTGCTCAGCATTATCACTGTCTGAGCCACATGCACTTAACAATAGTGCCGATGCCAGTACGCC
>MAAA01014233.1_pt1 | contig 14685 bp, 10 predicted proteins | sample 1115971 | NCBI WGS metagenome assembly MAAA01 (sample SAMN04961123, study PRJNA320927) | seawater metagenome | isolation source: sample BD02T6 sea water enriched with oil for 6 days | place: USA:Gulf of Mexico | collected 2013-07-27 | reverse complement strand
AAACTCTTCAAGCAAATAGTTCAATACCATCATTTTCATAACCCTCACGGCTTCGAGCAATCAGCTCCACCAATACCATTTCTTTAAGCTTATGCAATTCTTCTAAGGTTAAGTTTGGGGAAATGAATGCTTTTAAAGTTTCGATCACTTAAGGTTTATTGTTCATGAAAAAGGTATGAGCGGGCCGTTCACTAAGGATTATCACAACTTTCGAATGGCTTGCTACGTTCTTATGACAATAAGGGCATTTCATGGCATTCACCGCAGCTGGCGTGTTTAATACGATGATTGTATGGGCTTAGGTTGGCCTTACCCTGCGCTGAATGGCATAGACCTCTCTATCAATTGGCGATCATTGCATTGGTTGTTAGATTTGAAGTGTCACCGTAGAAAGGTAGCCACTTTCTGTAGTTAGATTTGGGTCTAGCTACAGAGCACGGCTGTCGCACTAAGTGGCGCATTAACAGACATGGAAATTGAGCAGTAAGTGGCCACGATAACTAGCAGTGCTACTATAATGTGGCCATACTTTGCTAGCAGGAACACTGGTTTTTCATGCAAGCATAAGGTGGCCACCTTATTTTTAAAATTGTCATAGAATGCTAATTTTCCTTCCTAATATCCCCACGATGCCCAGTATCGTGGGGCCTTTTCTTATTTGGTAAAAAGTTTGGCTCAAGTGTAAGCGGAGTTCAGTTATTCATCCGTAAACCGCGACATGGGCCTCTTGAGTTTCAGGTAGGGTAATGTTCAACCGTAACTATATGAGGGCATTTTAGCACCTCCTATCACGGACCAAAATCACTGTGCCACTACATAGATGGTAAATCGATTTGGGCTGCTACAAACTTAACCTGACAGGCGCTTTTAAAAAGGGGTAATTTCTCGATCAAGTCTGGGCCACTGCAGATTAAATTGATAGTAAGTAGACCTTCAATCCCTCGTTATAGAAGAGTTCTAACGAATTACCTACATCAGGCTTTTGCGAAATGAGTGTGGATTAATGCCTGTCCAACGCCTAAATGCACGGGTAAAATTACTCTGATCACTGAATCCTAAAATATCCCCCACCCTAGAGATCGGTTCTTTATTGTCAGTTAGTAATTTTACTGCCTGATTTTCCTGGTGCTCGTTTAACAATTTCCTGAAACTAGTACCTTCTTCTTTCAGTTTACGTTGCATTAATCGAGGGTTTATATTGAGTCCGTGGCAGATGCTTTTAAGGTTTATTGCGACAGGGCTAGAGCAACTAAATAAATAATATCTTACCCTAGTGGTTATTGATTTTTTGTTAAATTTATCTTGATAGTTTTCTAACCACTTTTCTAATACGGTGGTTAGGGCTGGATTTGAGAATAGCTGCTTTTCAAGTGTGTGATTTTTATCAAAGACAAGTTTACTTTCCTGACAGGAGAAATATACGGGGCAATTAAAGAAATCTTCAAATGGTTTTTTACTGCCTAAAAATTTATGTTCAAAGTGTACGGCCTTTCCCTTAAAACTTTCTCCTACTACGGTACGTAATATATTGTACATACTGCAAAATGTTACCTCTACTGCGGTACTGTAATTCTGTGAATCAAGACCAACCTTTGGCGATACTGAAAATATCAGTTCACTGCAATCTTCTTTTAAGTTGGTTGTAAAACCGTCGCTGACTATCCATGAGTAACGAGTGGCTTGTTGCAATGCATTGTATATATTTTGACTAGCCAGTAATACAGTGCCTAAAACACTAAACGCGGCTGGATTAAAATATTTAGCCACAGTGAGGGCAATGTAACGGTCACGGCTAAGCTTTATGGCTTGTTGCCATACCCGAGCCATTATTGAAATTGGTATACGCGAATTAGGTTTATTAATATCCTCCAGTTTAATACCTTCATCTAGAAAAATTTGCTTGCTATCTAGGCCATAGCTATCGATGGCGCGGGCAGCCAATAATGCCGATTCACCCATGTTAGTGGGCGTGCCTGGTAATAGGGTGTGGCTGACGATCACAGATGTTTTAATCATTTACTTACTCTGTTCGGCGAAATAATGCGCCGTTTGAATCATTTTAACCATGAATACAAAACCACAACCATGAATACAGCTGGCTCGAGTCATTGCTATTGATAAATAAGTTTGGCATGCATTTATTTAGAGCAATGAATATAACGTGGCAGGTGCGATTAGCCGGGTGGCTGCCACCAGAAGATTTTCTATTGTATTTCTCCACTACCCTCGGCGCTCAGAGGTATCACTAATATGATGAAGTATTTTGATCAGAGAGTGCGAAAGTTAAAAGCCGTAATCATAGCGCATATCATGCAGCGCTATGAGTTGGAAGGTAGGCAGTCATTCAGTGATAGCCTGAGAGATATGAACCATTTCCAATCAAATCAATAGCTGAATTAAACCTAATTTGTAGGCACCTCACCACACAGTAACCAGGCAGCAACTAAGCAACCTGGTTAAGGTAAGTTTAGCGTCTACCGCTACGCCGCAAGGCTGAGGTGGTAAATTCTTTACGCTTCATGGGGGTATCAAAGATGAACGCATCGCGCTCTTCGTTATTTAATTGCACACTGTAGCGGCCCGATATTAAATCGTAACTGGTGGTGGCGGCATACAAGGGAGTATTGGCATTCACAAACTGCATCGAATGACCCTCGGCAAAACGCCATAATTCGCCGCGACTGTCGTAATGATCGGCCAGGGCTATTTGCCAGGAGTCTTCATCTACGTACAAGTCACGCTTGGCATAAATATGGCGGGCACCTTCTTTAAGGGTGGCCTGAACATGCCATACGCGGTGCAACTCATAACGGGCAAAATCCTGATTAATATGCCCTCGCTGGACTATGTTTTTGTACTTGGCATTAGGGTCCATCACCTTGTACGAGTTGTAAGGAATGTAAATTTCCTTTTTGCCCATCAGCTCCCAGTTGTAGCGGTCGGGTGAGCCATTGTACATATCTGTTTGGTCTGCGGTGCGCAAACCATCACCATCCGGCGCATCGTAAGCTACTTGCGGGGCACGGCGAACTCGACGCTGGCCCGCATTATATTGCCAGGCTTTTCTAGGCTCATTTACCTGATCAATGGTTTCATGGACTAACAACACGTTACCGGTTAAGCGAGCTGGCGCTTTAGTATAGGAGGTGTAATAAAATAGAATATTCTTATCTTTCTTGGCATTGAAGCCCCCCTTTAAGTATTGTGGCAATGCAAATTTGGCGCGAGTTTTAATGGTCATGTAAGATCCATCACGCTCCACCGGCAAACTGGCATTATTGATTACGATGTTGCGACCACGATACCGGGTTTCATGATTCCAAATTACTTCCACGCCATTTTTTGGAATGGCAAAAGGCACAGTTTCATCAAAGTTGATTAATCCACTACCACCACTTAATAGCTCAGATGTAGTGGCATTTTGTTGGGCTTTAACCTGTACATTTTTGGGGAAGTTGGCCGTTCTGTGGGTAGGGTATATGGCCATTTTGTAGGTGTTTGGATATTTGGCAAACATGGATAATTGGCCAGCGCTTAGATTTTTTTCATGCTTAGCCAGGTTATCATGGGTGATGATAAACAAGGGTTTTTCAGTGGCGTAAATATCTTTATAAGGGTCAGCGGAAAGGTCTTGAGCCAGACCACCGGTATAGGCCGGAATGGACCCTAGGGTGTTAGCGGATTTTTCAGCCCCAACCAAGGTTAATTGTTTACCCAGTTTACTGGCCTCTTGTGGGCTCACCTTAGCGTTGACTGTACTTGCCGCCATGGTTAAGGCCACAAGGGATGCGATAATATTTATTTTATTCATAAAGGTCCTTTGCGCTGGCGAACCAGCGCAATCTTATTATGGGAGGATTGATTTAAAACTGCATGCCAACAGATAGGGATGCAAAATCGCGGTCTCGAACACGGTCGTTGTATCCACCGGTTAGACGATTATAAGAAATAGAAGAATTAACATCATTGCTAAACCTGGCGTTTATGGTGATACCAATGCGCTTACTGTCTTCATTGAAACCGCTCATTGCCAAGGGGGCTACACCATCCACATCATGACTAATAAATAGCTCAGGGGATAAACCCACACCTGCAAGCACATTTGAATACTCGGCCCCGAAAATGGCACGGTAACCCCAGGACTCTTGCGTCACAGTATTGGACACTGCATCGCTTGCTCCCCCAAACTTAATAGGGGCCTGGGCACTATCATCCAAACTATGAATAAAGGTATAACCCGCCTCTGCCACTACATAAACTCGGTCCGCTCCCAAGGTTTGGTCAAATAATTTAATGGCCGATAGCTGAACTTGAGTTGCATCAAATAAGCGGAACCCATCAATTGTTGTTCCATCTTGACTTGTGGAAAATTGCTGAGCATAAAATTGCTCGTCGGGTGTACCGGTGGCCCCTAGCAGGTTAATGGCGGCATCAATGTAATCACTGGTTTCACCCGGCCCTCCTGTCGCGGCCTGAATGCCCGCCGCAGTGGCTGCAATCACCCCTTCACCGGCTACGATGCCGGTGACCGACAAGGCGCTATTAATATTTAAAGGCACATCCAATTGATAGCTAATTTCACCCGACACAGACATGGTCGCCACTTCGGTCGCAAAGCTTAATCCAACAATTTGTACATCTTCGGCGTAACTCAAGTAATAACTGCTGGCCGCTGCATTGGCCTCTATCGTGGCCGCCACCGCCACCTCAGTGGCAAAGGTATTTAATTCTTCCCCGCTAAGACCTAAAGAATCACCCAACAGCCCACCTTGAATAACCGCAACATCAAATATTGCGGCTTCATTCACTTCACCTACCGAACCATAAGACACCGGAGTACGGCTATGAATATTCATGGCGTATAAACCAAACTCGGTATCCAGGGCCTCTGACAAATAACGAAAAGCCACACCAAACTGGCCATCACTATCAGGTCGGTCTACAAAATTTGAATTGCCGTTTAGTAATGACTTTTCACCGCTGGAAGTTTGCGTGGCATCAAGTACTTCTATCCCGTCACATCCTTCGGAATAATTATCGCTTCCACTAAAGTAAGTGCCACAGCCTTCTATAACCGTCTCTTGGAATTCAAGTTGATAAAACACTTCGGCACTTAAATTATCGGTTAAACCTACGTTGATAAATGCCAAGCCCACAGGAATTACGGCATCTTTTAGCTTCGCCCCTGGGCGACTAAAAGCGCTTAAATCATAGGGGTTGATGTTATTAATGCCACCAGCAATAAAAGTGCTTTCCCCCCAATTTACCACCTGCTTACCAACACGCACATCGACTGGCATGTCCATTACGTCAAACTCACCATAGGCATAGGCATCCATAATGCGCGCCCCAGAGAACTTAGCAAGATCGGCATAATCTGAGTCATCCAAAGAGTCGTCATTTTCTAAGGCGGCGTCATACCAATACTTGGCACTCACAATGGCTCCGACATTTTCATAGGTCAGTTGCAAATCGTTTCGAGCCTTAAATATTTGCGAGAAAGCATCATTTTTTTGGTAATTACGATTGCCGTTATCTACATTTGGATCACCTAGTAATGTCTCATTCTGCCCTTCCAGGCGCCAACTTGAGCCCATGGATATTTGTGTATTCAGGTTGGCTTCAACGGCGCCTGCGTAAAATTCTATGCCTTGTGCTTGGGCAGCCATGATTAACCCCACGGCCAGCGCCAAGTGCTTTTTACCAGGCAGGTGCTTATGACCGAGTGCTATGCCATTTTTTTTCGAATACATACGTATTGTCCTATTTTTATTTTAATACTTACGACTAAGCCATAAGTTGAGATGATGAGGCCTGTGCTGTGAAAAATTTTCACAGAAAATGGATTTCATCCATACAGGCCGCTCGGTTGTACGTTTAGTTCCATCCATGAAGCAGGGTTAAAGCTCAAGCAGCATCAAAATCTTTTGAACTGCGACTTACATGACCCATGTTGTAAATTCGGCAATGTCAGTACATGACTATTGGTCGACAATGCATCTGAATACAAGTGTTATCAGATACGTTATATCTGATAACGCGTGTAGTCAAACTCTATTTTGTTTATTGGCCCGTCTTTACAATCCGCGTGGAAACCGTTCAAATGGCCGCAATAGAAACTTTAAACAGATATTGAACCGTATGACCCGCCCTAATAATCCCGAAAACAATCCCGCAGGCCGCTCCTACGCTGGTCAGAGCCAAGGTACCCGCCAACAGCAGCGTAAGGTTCAGTTGTTAGAAGCAGGGTTAAATGTATTTGGCAGCACGGGGTTTCGAAGTGCCACGGTGCGTAGTTTGTGCAAAGAAGCTCAACTCACCAGTCGTTATTTCTACGAGTCCTTTGAAAACATGGAAGCCTTGGTGGTAGCGGTATATGAAGACTGCATGCACAATTTGGGTAAGAGGGTGGTGGATGTCACCAGTAGCATTTATGACGGCAGCAATGCGGAGCAAGCCATCAGTGCCGGATTAGATGCCTATTATTTAGCACTGGAAGACGCCCGGGTATCGCGAGTATGCATGGTGGAAATGGAAGGCATTAGCCCTGAGGTGACTCAGTTATGTTATCGCCACATGGGCGGTATGTCTCAAATGCTGGTGGCCCTTGCAAGCTACGCCTATCCCAGTTGGGATTTGGATACTAAAGAAAAGGAGGTACTGGGCATTTCGCTTGTGGGGGCCATGCGACAGTCGGCCACCGTATGGTTATTAGAAGATTATAAAACCGAGCGTAGTATTTTGGTAAACGCGTCCAGTCAATTATTTCTGGGTATGATTGCGGTTACATGCAAGGACACACACTAGCGCAATACAATATAGAGTGGCAATCAAAGCCCTTTGAGTGAGGCTGCCCCCCTAAAGATTAGGTTTAGACCAAGCACTTATTTTTCCACGATCAATGCCCTTAATAATCATCGCTTTTTCTCTTTATTATCCTTATTCAGAAATAGATTAGATAAATTTATAGCGTAGCCTAATGAATTCAGCGCCCAACTCAGGGGTGATATTGGGAACTGCACCCATTCCCATGGGAATAAACGCTTAAAAGCCGATTAGGTTGAATACCTTTGGGGATATTAAAAAAATCAGCGACAAGTTCTTTGTTTATAGCGTGATTAATCTTGGCATCAGTATTAATTTTAAATCGTTGGCGCGTACACGAGCATAAATTAGCCCCGAATGACTGGCACATCTTATTAGACGTTCACATGGCTTCACTCTCCTGGCACCCAGAATACTTCTAAGGATGTTACGTGCCTTTATTTAGGTCATAACCTCAAAAAACATTTTTAACTCCAGAATCTATTTCAAGTTTTAGACACCTCGAGAGAGTTGGCGCATACGGTTCTCTTTAACGGAATCAACCGGTTCAACTCCACCTTACTAAATCAGCTTCATATTAGTTTTGAGTATCAGGCGGACCAGAAAAAGTAACTCTTCCTCCCAGGCCAGTGATGACAGAGGGGGTAGGGGACTGTGCCCGTTTACCAAGCCCTCAAGAACAAGCACTACTGTGGAGGTGAAGGTTTCTCTTGCTGATGATTTGCCAATTTATTTTATAGGGCTGGCCCATAGATAGAATTTGACCAGAAAGAATATCATCTGTAATCTATCTGACTACAAGTGTAATCAAATAGCGAGATAAGCCACAATGAGTAAAACCGTATTTAAAAAGTTGGTCCTTCCTAATGGGGTAGCGCTTCCCAATCGCGTGGCTAAGGCGGCTATGGATGAGGGTATGGCCGTGGGAAATCATTTGCCGGGCGATAGAATGTATAAGCTTTATGAGACCTGGTCCAAAGGTGGCACCGGCTTATTAATCACCGGCAATGTCATGGTGGATCACCGCTGTATGACTGGCCCCGGTAGTCCAGCCCTGGAAAAGTCCAGCCCCATAGCCCCGTTTAAGAAGTGGGCTAAAGCCGCCCAGCACAATGACACACATGTGTGGATGCAAATTAATCACCCGGGGCGCCAGGTATATGCCGCGCTGGGTGGCCTGGTCCGTTCTCCCTCTGATGTAGCACTCGACATGGGCAAGCACAGCAACCTGTTTAGTAAGCCGGTCCCAATGACGCAGAGTGATATTCATGACGTGGTAAAGCGCTTTGTCACGACTTCTGTTATGGCTGTTGAAGCCGGTTTTAATGGTGTTCAGGTTCACGCTGCTCATGGGTATCTGCTGTCGCAATTCTTGTCACCCCTTACCAATAAAAGGACTGACCAATGGGGAGGCTCTTTAGAAAACCGCGCACGCCTACTGTATGACATTGTGAAGGCCATCAAGTTAAATGTGCCTAAGTCTTTTGCTGTTTCTGTAAAGCTTAACTCAGCTGATTTCCAGCGCGGTGGGTTTGATGCTGATGACGCCAAGGCCGTAGTGCTAGGGCTTAGCAAACTTAACGTTGACCTGGTAGAGCTATCAGGGGGAAGTTATGAAAGTCCGGCTATGCAAGGTGAGACGGCAGACGGGCGCACCCTGGCCCGAGAAGCTTATTTCTTGGAGTTCGCCAAAGACATCGCTAAGGATGCAGCAGTCCCCATCATGACCACTGGCGGTATCACCCGCTTAGAAGTTGCTAATAGGGTATTGAATGAAGGCGTAGATATGGTGGGTATGGGCCGGGCCTTATCGTTTAGCCCTAAGTTGCCTAGTCTGTGGAAGCTGTACCCGGAAGCGAAAGCCAATCTACCGTCCGTCACTTGGAAAAATAAGACCATGGCCAGCCTGGCAGATTTGGCTATCGCCAAGCGTCAATTGCATCTCATGGGTAAAGGTAAGCAGCCTAAATTAAAAGTCTCTGCGCTCTATACCCTTATTATGGATCAAATAGACCATCACAAAAGAATCAGGGCTTATCGCAAGCGTTACGCTAATTAATAGCGAGTAGCCAAACATTGAAACCCTCTGCTAATACCAGGGGTTTTTTTATGGGCTGTGGGAACTAATGAGATGACTTGCCATTTATCTCAATCAAGTACATTGATAGGGTGAGTGGGCTGTTCACTAGGGCGCTGTGTTCAGTTTGATGGTCTTCCAGTCGCCACGCTGCCGCGATTTACCTAAGGTTTTTTAGTAGTGATTTTCTCTGCGTACTCTTAGCTATTTTTTATAGGTTTGAGTGATAGCGCCTATTCCTATTTTAACAATCTTTGGCAGGCAGCTTTCGTATGTCACCTCTATGAGCTCTGCTAAGTTTTCAACGGAATCATGAAAATACCGGCAGTTAACTCTGCCTATTTGCAAAGCAGCCGCACAGTGGCATTTCTAAATCCCGTCGTACCCAACGCATAAAGCTCGGCTTCTAAAAACATAACCTTACGCTGCGCCAGTCGCTCATTTTGGCTCTCGCCACCATAGCAACGCTCTGCTGAGCTGCCTGGGTAATAAGTAGAAGGGCGCCCAGAGTTCAGTGGGACCTTTGAATTCATTTATGTGTATTAGTGTGGATTAAAAGGCTAGAAAATTTAACGCAATAGAATTTGACTACATGTGTAGTCAAATGTAGGATGAAGCCAACTAGGGAAAATATTCACGGCAAAAAGATTATATTCAGCGAGTAAGAGCATGAAGAAAAATTATAAAGTAGTCATTATTGGTAGCGGGTTCGGGGGGCAGTTGGCCGCCATGGCCTTGGTTAAGAAGGGTATTAAAGATTTTATAATGCTTGAGCGCCGTCCCTTCATGGGTGGCACATGGACCCAAAATGTATACCCCGGGGCGGCTGTTGACGTGCCCTCGGTATTATATTCGGTAGCGGCAGAGCCTTACGACTGGTCCCAAAAGTATGCGACTCAAGGTGAGCTTGATAATTATACGCACCACATCATTGACAAACATAAGCTGAGAGAAAAGACCGTCACTGAATGTACGGTCAATAGAATTGAGTGGGATGAGGTTGCGAGCTGCTGGCGGGTTCATGCTAAAGGTGGTGATACTTACACAGCTCAGTTTGTTATTAACGCCTCAGGGCCTTTGAGCACACCGGTTATTCCAAACTTTAAGGGCAGGGAAAAATTTAAAGGTAAGTCATTCCATACTAATGATTGGGATACCACTTATAACTATGAAGGAAAGCGCGTGGCCATCATTGGTACCGGCGCAAGCGCCGCGCAAATTATCCCGGCAATAGTGGATGACGTTGCTCACTTGGACGTATATCAAAGAGACGCTGATTGGGTAATGCCAAGGCAAGACTATGTGTTGAAAAACTGGCAGCGTGCCTTGTTGCGCAACAAAACTATTAACAGCGCCTTTAGAATATTCACCTACTGGGCTTTAGAGTTTCGCCTGATTGGGTTTAAGTACTTCCAGGGCATACTTGATTTAATTGGCAAACGTCCTGCTGTGAAAAATATTAAGGCTCAGATTAAGGACCCTGTATTGAGAGCCAAGGTCACCCCTGAGTTTACGTTTGGTTGTAAGCGAATCATTTTGTCAGATACTCTATACCCGGCTTATTGTCGTGACCATGTTGAACTCTATGACAAAAATAGCGGTATTCAAGAGATCACTGAGAATGGCGTGGTGACCACAGACGGCGTAGAGCATCCAGTTGATTTGATTGTTTACTCAACTGGCTACGATGCCACTGATGGCATGATTTCTTACCCAGTAGTAGGGCGCAATGGGGTAACCCTAAAAGAGACATGGGCTGAGTTTCCGCGCGCGTACTTGGGCACATCAGCCCCGGGCTTCCCTAATCTATTTATTATGACAGGTCCGAATACCGGCATAGGCCACACGTCAGCTTTGTTCCTTATGGAATCTCAAATTTTCTACATCATAAATAACATCAAGCAAGTTGAGAAACGAAATATGAGAACAGTGGAAGTTAAAGCTTCTGCTGAGGAGCGCTATACAACGCTTATTCATGACGAAATGAAACATACAGTTTGGCAGGCTGGCGGCTGTAGTAGCTGGTACAAGTCAGCGAGCGGAAAAGTCATAGCGATGTTCCCAGGCTTTAGTTTTACCTATCGCCGATGGGCTAAAAAGTTTCACGTTATTGATCATACTTTCGAAGCTAAATAATAGAGAGAAATAAAAATGCGTAAAGTTGTATTAATAGGCTTCCTGTCCATAGGAGTCTTTATTAGCAGTATGATTTTGTTTGCACCGGCTAAGTTCGGAAGCTTTGTTTATGAAAATGCCACTGACTTAGAGGCCAGCTCATACGGCCTTGAGACTAAGGTTGTGAAGGTTGATTTTATGAATATGAGTATTTATGCCAACAATGAACCTAAGCGTGAAAGCGTTCTTTTGTTACACGGCTATAGCGCTGATAAGGATGTATGGGTCAGGTTTTCCCAATACCTTACCGGTAAATATAACGTGATCATTCCAGACATGGCCGGTCATGGTGAGACGGGTTATAGCAAGTCTTGGGACTTTAGCGGCCCGGCTCAGGCTGAGCGCTTGAAGCAGTTACTGGATGCGCAAAACATTGAAAAGGTTCATGTGATTGGTAATTCAATGGGCGGGTTTATAGCGACTCATTTTACAAAAATGTACCCGGAACGCGTGACAAGCCTGGCAGTTATGGACCCGTCGGGAATCGATACTCCGCAACAGAGCCCTGTTGAAAAGTTGATTAACGGCGGCATGAATCCGTTCATCATGCATACCCGGGCAGACTTTGACGCCTTCTATCCCACCACCATGGCCAAGCCGCCGTTTGTGCCTGACTTCATTCTTGAGGCCATCTCTGAAAAATACATTTCCCGCAAAGATGAGCTAATGAATATTTTCAAGCACATACATCATAAAGACATGATTGAAGGAATTTTGAGTGAAATCCAAGCACCCACCTTTTTAATGTGGGGTGAAGCTGATCAGATCATAGACGTGAGCGGCACCATGGTTTGGCATGCGTCTATTCCCGGCCTTAAGGTTAAGACCTGGCCAGGTGTGGGTCACATGCCTATGGTGGAAATACCCGAGCAATCAGCCAGTGAATACCAGGCATTTTTGACAGGGCTTTAATAACCATTAGTACGCAGTAAATTGTAATAAATAAAAGTGGAATAATCATGAAGAGCTTTAAAAATAAAACAGTGGTTATCACGGGTGCCGGTTCGGGCATGGGGCGCGCGTATGCCCTGGCGTTTGCCAAGTTAGGTGCCCGCCTCGCGATTGCTGACGTAGATATTACTGGGTTAGAAGAAACCAAAGCACGGTTGGGAGCATTGCCTCACGGAGGGATCTACATTGATAAATTGGATGTCGGGAATAGAGATGCTGTTTTTAACTTTTCTAAAAACGTAAAGAAGGCCCTAGGTAACGCCCATGTCATTATCAATAATGCCGGGGTTGGTGGTGCGGGTATGCCTACCTGGTGCGTTAGTCCTGAGCAGTACGAGCGAACCATGCAGATAAATTTTTTTGGGGTTGTTTACGGTACACAGGCTTTTTTACCTCAGATAATAGAAAACAATGAAGGGGCCATTGTTAATGTCTCAAGTATTTTTGGGTTGGTGGGTACGCCGGATTCATCCGATTATTGTGCTTCAAAATTTGCAGTGAGAGGTTTCACCGAGTCGCTCATGGTAGAGCTTCAAGATTCCCCTATATCCGTTCACCTGGTTCATCCTGGCGGTATCAATACCAACATAGTGAAGGGGGTTGAAGGCGGTGAGGCATTCGCTAAGAAATACCTGAAAACCTCTGCCGATGACATTGTTCAGTTTGTTATCAAGGGCATTAAGGCTGGCAAGCCTCGCTTGGTCTATGGTCACCAGGCTTTTGTCACTTGGTTATTATCCTGGTCCGTCCCTCTTAAGTTTCGTAACTGTTTTTTACGCCGAGAAATGAAGGATCTAAGAGATCCTGAATTCTATAGTGAGATAAAATCGCGCAGCTAAACGCAGCTAAACTAAATAAAATTATACAAAAGGTTTACAAATGATAACCGTACACAATCTAGAAAATTCACAATCAATTCGCATTCTTTGGCTACTGGAAGAGCTCGGCGTTGAATACAATATTAAGCAATACTCACGTAACAAAGAAACCTCATTTGCTTCTGAAGAATACCGCAAGATTCACCCGGTAGGGTGGGCGCCTACCATTACTGATAACGGCGTGGCGATGGCTGAAACAAATGCCATTGTTGACTACATTCTTGATAAACACCCGGGGAGCGCACTACGACCTGAAAAAGGTCAGGAAGGTCGTGGTGATTATTTGTACTGGTTTCACGCAACCCAGGGCTCTCTCATGCCCTTCCTGGTATGGTCCTTAGTGCTTAATCGTATGGATGACGGCGTACCTTTTTTTGTGAAACCTGTTGTGAAAGCGATAACTAAGAAAGTCCGCGCTCAGTTCGTTCACCCTAGAACGGATAAATTAATGACCCATTTGAACAATTGCTTACGAGAAAATAAGTGGTTGGCGGGTGAAACGTTTACGGCGGCTGACATAGTCATGGGGTATTGTTTGGAAGCGTTAGACGGGCGTTCTGAAAATCCCCATCCATACCCCTGTATAGAGCGCTACATTCGAGATTTTAGGAGTCGTGACGCCTACAAAACTGCCATGAAGAAAAATGGAGAATTTAAACCGCTTGTAAGATAAACGTTCAAAACTTACCTGGAAGGTGCCTGGATAACGGGGCCCCCTACAGGGTTGATTAGAAAATAATGTAAACTAACATTAGGACCTCTCATGGCTAAGCAAAAAATAATTATTGAGCAAAATTTTAGAGCACCGGTGAATACTGTTTTTAACGCATTAACGGATCACAATAACTTTGGCCGTATCCTTGGTGCAAAAATTACTCGGATTAAGAAAGGTAGTCTAGGCAATATCAATGGGGTAGGTTCAGTTAGACGAATCACCCCAATGCCATTTTCTCACTTTGAGGAAACGGTAATCACCTATGTGCCTAATACACTGATGGAATACAAAGTCATCAAAGGAAGCCCTATAAAGAACCATAAGGGCAGTATGGAGTTCACAGAAAAAGACGGTGTGACTCATCTAAAGTACGTTATAGATTTTGAACCTAAAATACCATTTATAGGGAGGTTGTTAAAAACGGTAATTGAGGGGCCTTTAGTCAAGAGCCTTAAAGAATTCGCAGAAACCTACTGATTAACACGGATTCATGCCCGACAGCGATTTTTACGCTGGTCAGGACTTCCCTTATAAATGGTGATTCCTCTATCCATATAATATTAAAGTTACTGTCATTGTAGTGGCATAGTGAATTTAGTCACTTAACTAGAGGTGATATGGTAATCCTCCCTTTTATTCGCCTAATGAAAAGTGCAGTGGATAGCTTGTCAGTTTTATTGGTTTACAGGTCCCTGCCACACCAGTCATTGTTTAGTGGCCAAGGAAATACTGGGCATTGATTTAGATTGCTACGATTGAACTTTTACGAGGAGGCTGGGGCATTAGCTTGGAAAGAGCTGCGGACACAATAAGTATCATTGATACGAAAAAGCGGCCAAAGTGGACGTCTTATGGGTTCACGAACACTATTTTTGTAGGCTTAAAACTGGTCTCTCACCCGAGCCCTAATATATATGCTGCAGCCCTTTAAGTTAGCCGCTGAGGCTGTAAACCATTCTGTGTAACTGCCAGTTTAAATATAGTCCTTCAAACGGTCTTCGAACAGGATGGTAAATCTGTTCAAGGCCTCCTTCCAGTTTCTTATGGGCATAGTCCACTTTTCT
>MAAA01014232.1_pt1 | contig 14685 bp, 10 predicted proteins | sample 1115971 | NCBI WGS metagenome assembly MAAA01 (sample SAMN04961123, study PRJNA320927) | seawater metagenome | isolation source: sample BD02T6 sea water enriched with oil for 6 days | place: USA:Gulf of Mexico | collected 2013-07-27 | reverse complement strand
TTAACTGCTCTAAACCCGATAATTGGTTTACTTCCATAACGCTCACCTTTAGATATTAAGTTCCTTTTAGGAACTTAAATAATATAAGTTCCTAAAAGGAACTTGTCAATCTATACTGACGTCAGCGGCTAATTAGGAGGCAGCATGAAACACAGCGAACATAACGATAAACTCTGCCCCTTAGCGCAAACTTTAGGCATTGTAGGAGATAACTGGACGTTATTAATCTTGCGTAATGCCTTTTTGGGGGCCCGACGCTTCGATGATTTTCAACAACAGTTGGGACTAACTCGTCACGTGCTCACCGATCGCCTCAAAAAATTGGTGGAACACGACATATTTAAAAAAGTGCCCTATGGCGCGAGTAACAATCGTTTTGAATACCGCCTCACCCAAAAAGGGGCCGCTTTATCCCCAGTACTGATGGCGCTGGGTAGCTGGGGCAACCAGTGGTTATTTGAAAAAGAGCAACAACCCATGCGTTATACCCATAAGACGTGCGGCGCTGAATTACAAATGACGGCCTATTGCCCTTGCTGTGATATTAACGTCTCATCACGTGACATTAAGATGGCCAGTGGGCCCGAGATTGAAACGCTCAAAAAAAGCTTAAGCCCACAGCAACTTACCCAAGCATTAGGTTTTATGCCTCAATAGTTATAAGTGAAATTAAAAGCACCAGTGGTGCTTTTAATTGCCAGCACATAGTTAATGGCAATATATAGCGCTCAGCACTTAACTATTATCAACGCCGTTATGAAATGGGCAGCCACCAATGGCGCGGGTGCCGCTTTTCACGGGTAATAATAAATCCTCAGGCTCTTCATTAGGGCCACCACTGCGACTTTTAAAAGCCCCTTCATCTATATTTAATTTTAAAAGGGCCGTGGCTTTGCGCTCTTTTTTATTAGGAGAGCGTACTTGCTCCCAGCGCCCCATCTCTATTTGGTCAAACAAACCTTTAAAAATTTCATCAAATTCTGCCTCATCTGTTACCACCTCTCCGCTGCAATACAAGACCGCCGAGCGATAATTCACACTGGTATGAAAAGCCGACTTTGACAATACCCATTCACTGGCGTGTGCAAACGAGATACACACTTCTTTGCCCGCTTGGATCATTTTCATTAATCGTGATTTATTTAAACTATGAAAATATAGGTGATCATCTTTGCGCCAAAAGGTCATGGGAATCACCACCGGATGGCCATCTTCAATAAAGGCCATGTGACCCAATTTTGTATCATCAATTAATTGATACACATCTTCACGCTGGTAACTGGCGCGATGTTTCCCTTTGCGCACTTCGCTGCGAGGGGTAAATGACAAAGGGTTAAGCGATTCTATATTTTCCATAACGTGACTCTCACACATCCAACAAACAGTGTTACAAACAATTAACCCAATTCACTCATTAGGGCTAAACAAGCTAGGTTAATTGTTGTATTTTATTGGTTCTTTTCAAAGCGCCAATTTTTACAGCTTAAAGGTACCAATTTGCCGACAGTGAATTTACAAGATTTAGTATTGGATCGAGCGTCTGCCATTCCGCTTAGTCAGCAACTCACCCTTCAATTAAGTCATTGGGTGGTATCCGGCCGATTAGCGCCTGGCATTCGGCTACCCGCTTCACGCCTGTTAGCGCAAGATTTAAAGCTTAGCCGCAACACCATTAATACCGCCATAGAGCAATTACGTGCCCAAGGTTACCTCACCAGCCAAGCTGGCAGTGGCGTGTTTGTGAGTACCGATTTACCGCAAAAGGATAAACCGCTACTAAAGGCCTCTATTCAAGGGTTAAAAGAATATCCCCCTTTGTCTGACTATGGTGAGCAACTGCAACAAAATGACTTCAAAGAGCGTAGCGGCCAGTTGCCATTTACCCCAGGCGTGCCCGATTTAAGCGCATTCCCTTATAAAATTTGGCAAACCCTCATGCGTCGTCACAGTGACCGTGCCGTATTAGGTGGTTATCAAGGTAATCAAGGTTATAAACCGTTACGTGAGAATCTAGCCCGTTACCTAAATAGTTCACGCGGACTGCGTTGTACCCCCGATCAAATTATTATTACTCAAGGGGCCCAGCAGGGTTTAGCATTATGCACCCAGCTGTTACTAAACCCAGGCGACCAAGTCTTACACGAAGAACCCGGCTATATGGGTGCCCGCAAGGCCTTTACCGCTATTGGCGCCAAGATTAAGCCACTTGTTATGGGTACTGATGGTTTAGATGTAAGCCAATTGCCCTTAAAAACAAGCGCTAAGCTGCTTTACACAACCCCCACCCACCAATACCCCATGGGAGGCATACTGCCCGCAAGCGACCGTTTACAGCTATTAAATTGGGCCGACAAACATCGTTTATGGGTAATTGAGGACGACTACGACAGTGAATTTCACTTTTACACTAACCCCATTGCCGCCATGCAAGGCATGGCCGAACGAAGCCCTGTAATCTACCTTGGTAGCTTCAGTAAAACCTTGCAACCCGGACTGCGCTTGGGTTACTTAGTGGTACCTTCGCCGTTAGTAAATGCATTTGTACAAGCTAAAAGCTTTATATGCGGAGAGTCGCCCGTGTTAAGCCAAGCGGTGGTGTCTGATTTCATTGAAGAGGGCCATTTTATTCGCCACCTAAGGCGCATGCGCTTAAATTACCAAAAAAAATGGGAACATATGCAAGTTCTGTGTGAACAGCATTTACAGGACAAAATGATCCCCATAGCCCAAAGCGCAGGTATGCATTTAGTTTTAGAGTCTAAGACCCCCCAGCTTGACGACGTAAAGTTACACCAACGTTTTAGCCAAGCCGGTTTTGGCAGTTCACCATTAAGTTATTATTACCAAGGGGAAATAAAAAGGCGCGGCTTAGTACTAGGGTTCTCTAATACCCATGAACATGAGCGAGAACAGGGTGTACAAACGTTAGCACGCCTACTTTCACTGAGTGATCTTTGAAAGATCGGGCAGGGGCTGCCCTCCTACAATCTGAATCTGAACTAGGCCGCACCTGTACGAGCTCACCCCGTGAGCGATCTTTAAAGTAGGCTGCAATCAATTAATAGAGGTGCCGCTTAGGACACCTCTATTAATGTTCTATACTCATTGAGTATTTCGCCAATAGACTAAAGGTGAATTGAATATGGCCCTAATCACCTCTTATACGTCTGTCACGTTCTGTGTTTTGTGCCTATTGTTTGCCTTACATTCTCCTTCACAAGCCCAGCCAAAAACAACACATCAAGCCCTAACGTTAAGCGGTATTGAAAACAGTATTTCAAATATTCTCACCGGTCAGATCATCACTGAAGCCTATCGCCGTATTGGCGTTAAAGTGTCGATTCAATATTTACCCGCCGCCCGTGCCCTTGCTATGTCAACGTTAGGTAGAACCGATGGCGAAATCTCACGCATATTTAACATTGGAGAGCGACATAAAAACTTAGTCCGTGTGCCAGTGCCTTACTTACATTTAAAGGTAAAGGCATTCAGCATTAAACCCAATGTTAAAATTAATTCCCCATCAGATCTGGCTAAATATAAAAACGGCGTGGTAAATGGCATTATTTTCAGCGACAAACTGACCAAGAACTATCAACGCCTTAAACTTGCATCTCCATATCAACTAATCAACATGTTAGTGTCTAGACCTAATGAATTGGATTTAGTGATTCTTTCTGAAATAACTGGCCGAATATTAATTGCAAAGAGCTTTCCTGAGGCTGGCATAATCATGACAAGTCATAGCTTGCACAATATCCCTTCATACCATTACCTTCATGAAAGTAAAAAGGCTTGGCTTCCGCTCATACAAAAATCGCTTAAAGACATGCTTGAAAGTGGTGAAATACTTAAGATGAAAGAAGCTTTTATCTTGAACGCAATAAAAGTGAAGAAATGAACCTATTTCTTAATTTCACTCTCCCTTAATATTATCTATTTCAACTTACCTCTACAATTACCCTTAAGAAAAAAGTATTACACGTTTTTTAAAGCCCACTACTCAGTCGCTGTTGTTTGACAGCCACTTAATCCCTAGGCATTCTTTGCTTGATATTAATTGGCACTAAAATCAGCCCCAAGCCAAAGCCCCCTAAAACAGATTATGTATGGAAAACATTCTATGGAAGAAATAACTAGCTCATCATCCTTGTTCGCCTCCGAATGGATAGATTACGCCGTCGCCATACTATTTGGAGTGGTGGTTATTGCCCTTATTTTAAGGTTTAGCGATAACGGTCCTAAAAAGATTTTATCTATATTGGCGGTCATTGGCACAGTAGTATTATCAATATTTTTTACTAATAAGAAAAACAAATGGTCTAAAGAAAAACTAGATAAACATAATAAAGAAGTGGAAGGTTTTTTAGCCACGATTAAAGAGCGTGAAGACACCATTGAGAAAAATAATCTATTAATTGACGATTTAACACAAAAGAAACAAAGCTTAATAGACAGTGCGAATACAGATAAAGACGAACTAGAAAAGCTTAACCAACAAATAGAAGAACGAATAGAGAGCTCAAAATCCCTAAAAACAAAAATTGACGAGCAACAAAAAGTCATCCAAGCCGCAACAGACACTATTAATGACGAAAAAGAATTACCCTCTATTGACGACATCCTTAATAGCAGCACAAAAAAAGGGGAACAAAAATGAAGTGGTTAATATTATTAACCCTCATGGCCAGTACATCTGCGTTTTCAGATACAGTTGATTACGAATTAGCTTTTAATAAATTAAAAGGGGCTTATTCACAATGCCAAACTAAGATTGATAACCGCGATGTTAAAATTGCCGCACTTGAGCAGCAGATTAAAAACTTTCAGTCTTATCAAGCCACCCTGGATAGCATTGTAATTGATTTGCAGAAATCATCACAACATGCCCAGTCGTTAATCACTAAACAAGAAAAAATAATTGCCCTCTCCGAAGAAATTGAACGTAAATATCAACAAAACAGTCAACTTTGTCAACAATCAATGGATGACTTAATAGTAAAAGTTAAAGAGCTGAACGCCCTTTATAATCAAGCATTCAAAGAATGCCTTAAACCCTGGTATTACCGTTGGGAAACCTGGCTGGGCTTCGCCGCTGGATTGGCCATTGGTATTCCTCTTTAAACGCTTTAACCGCGCGGGATGTTAAACACACAGTCTGTCATTTTTAGCGAAGCCAGCTAGTCTAATAAAAAGCTGGCTTAAACTGACAGGAATATATTGCATGAAAGTGGCCTTACTGCTTGGCGGCGTTTTATTGTTAGTAAACGCCTGTATTGAGCTTGATCAAGACAGCACAGAAGAAGCACAAATCAACGCAGACCTATCCAGCCCTACTAGTCCTCACTGCTCACATGATGCACCAGCCAATTACGATTTTATTATTGGCCAATCTTATTTTGGCCAGAACAACTGGATAGAGTACATTCCCGGCAGCTTACCGATTATTATTTCTGCCCCCCATGGGGGAGAACTGACACCACCGGAAGTACCCATTTATAACGATGGTCTCGCCCGTGATGGCGGTAGCCAAGAATACGCGCGCGCAGTGGCCCAATCCCTGTTTAATTTAACCGGAAAGTATCCCCACCTAATCATTAACCATTTGGCCCGTAACCGTTTAAATTTAAACCGAGCGCAAATTGATGACAATCATGAAAACCCATTGGCGATGGTGGCTTGGAATGAATTTCATAATTTTATTAGCAGCGCCAAAGACTGGGTGAGCCAAGCCTGTGGTAAAGGTCTTTATTTTGATTTTCATACCAACGGCCATGACCACGGCTATAACGAGTTGGGTTATTTATTATCGCGTAATGAATTAAATGAAGCCGACAGTATTATCAATAACTTGGCAAACAACAGCAGCCTCAACCACTTGGCCAGCGAAGATGCTCACTTGCTTTCTGAATTAGTGCACGGAGAAATGAGTTTAGGCAATATTTTAAACGAGCAATATCAACTACTCACCATTCCCAATGCCATTAACATCCCCTTTAACCATGACTATTTCACAGGAGGCTACAACACTCGTACTCACGGATCTATTGATGGTGGCGTGATTGATGGTATTCAAATAGAAAGCCATTTTAACTTTGTAAATTCTGGTGAAGATACACGCCTAGATTATTCGTTAAAACTCAGCCAAGGGATATTTAAATTTGTACAACATTGGTATGGTTTTGACTTAAAAAGTCTATAATTTCTCCCCTTTCATAAAGGAACCTAGAAGAAGCTAACTTAGCGGCTACACTGACAATATACTGAATAAATTGAGTGTGGCATGAGCTTAAAAAACCGCTTAATCCTGTATTTTTTTCTAGTGGGAGTGTTATCCACTAGCATGTTGGCATTTGTGCTTAATCGCAGCCTGCATGCAGATGCCCTTATATTGTTGCAGCAAGCCAGTCAAAGCCAGCTCATTGCTTTTCGAGAACAAAAGAAAGTGCAACTTGAAAGCTACTTTACTCAAATGCGAGACCAACTATCACAAGAGGCAAGCTCTGCCAGAGTCACTTCTGCCGCTGCCGATTTCATTATGGCGTTTGATGAGTTAAAAAGCTCGCACGCTCGTCAAGCCGAAAACAGCAGCCCATTACGACAATTTTACCAAGCCAGTTTTGGCGAGGAATATCAAAGACAAAACCAAAAACCCGCACCTTGGCAGGCCCAATATGAAGGTTTAAGCCCGTATGCTAGATATATGCAGCATCATTATATCGCCCAAAATGAACACGGTTTAGGTGAAAAACATAATTTAGTTCGAGCCAATGCACAAGAATCCTACGACCAGTTTCACCAGCAGTACCACCCCGATTTTGTTCGTTTTTTAGAAACGTGGGGGTATTACGACGTATTCATTGTGAATCCTGCAGGCGACGTGGTGTACAGCATATTTAAAGAGCTGGATTATGCCACTAACCTTAATACCGGCCCCTATGCTGACAGCGGTTTATCAGAAGCATTTAAGCGCGCAAAACCGCTTAAGGCCGGAGAGACATTATTAACCAATTTTGCAAACTACTTGCCCTCCTATGATAATGATGCCGCCTTTCTTTCTTCACCGATCTATCAAGATGGCCAACTGCTTGGCACTATTATTTACCAAATCCCTATTAACCGTATTAACCAATTAATGACCAATGGCGGCCTATGGAAAACCGTGGGCATGGGCGACAGCGCCGAAACCTATTTAGTGGGTCCAGATCAGCACTTAATTAGTGAATCACGATTTTTTTTAGAAGACCCAAGCGGCTACTTTGAGGTATTAGCAAACAATGATATGGCCGGCATTGCTAAAATAGTAAAAGCCAAAGGCTCTACTATTGGGGTACAACCAGTTCGCACCCCAGGGGTAAAAGATGCGCTTGCTGGCAAAAGTCACTTTCAGAAATTCAATGACTACCGCAATGTCCCCGTATATAGCGCTTATTCACAAGTAAATTTAGGTGATGATGTGAAATGGGCATTAATGAGTGAAATAGATGTGGCCGAAGCATTACAAGCGGCCACAGTGCTTGAAAATAATCAGCTCTCCAGCACCCTTTGGGTAATGATTGTTGTTATAACAGGCTGCATTTTGGTAGCTTGGTTAATTGCTGTACGCTTGGCGAATCCCATAAAACATCTTGCTGAGATTTTCACTAATATTTCAAGTGGTGAAGCCGATCTCACTCAACGAATTCCCAATCAAAACTTTATTGAATTACAGGCTGTTAGAAATGGTTTCAATGCATTTTTAGAACAAATAGAAGCCATCGTTCAGCAGGTAAAAATGTCGGGTGACAACCTAGACAGGCTCTCAGATAGCCTAGAAAGAACCGCCATTAATACCACTCAAAATACCCTTTCACAAAAAGATACCACGGTGGATGTGGCCACGGCCATGGAGCAGTATATTCAAGCTATTCATGAAGTTGCTAATACCACTGGCGAGGCTTCCTCGGAATCAAGATCGGCCGCGACTGAGTCCCGCGAAAGCGCACAAAAATCCCGGCAGGCCAGTCAACAAATTAGCTCATTAGTGAAAAATTTAGATCACTCCACAGGAATCGTTAAACGCCTTGAATCTGAGGTGAATGAAATTAAAGACGTGTTATCCACCATTGCCTCTATCGCAGATCAAACAAATTTATTGGCCCTTAATGCCGCCATAGAGGCGGCACGCGCTGGTGAACAAGGCCGTGGATTTGCCGTCGTGGCCGATGAGGTACGTTCTCTTGCCGCACGTACACAACACACAACTGTTGAAATTCAAAACAAAATGGATGAACTGCAGCGAGCTGCTCATGAAACCGTAGACAGTATTCTTAAAGCCACTGAACTTGCTGAATCTGGCTCTAGTGAAGTAAGTTCTGTGGCCGAGCAACTGGATTTATTAGAAAAAAGAGTCGTGGGGGTCACCCAGCGTAACGACTCAATCGCCACCGCCACCACGGAGCAATTAAATTCAGCCAAGGAGATTACCGACAGCATAGAGAGCATTAAAGAAGTAAGCGAAAGCGTCAATAGAAGCTCTGTGGGCGTACAAGATTCCATTGAAAAAATGCACGTTATCTCTATGGGTATCAATGTGTTGATGAGTCGCTTTAAAGTAAATCAAGAAAATTTACTATTGTCGGCATCTACCAAACGCTCTGAATCCATGGAGAAAATTGAAAAAGTGAACCAAGGCTTAAGCTGATACCCAACCGGCATTCCTTCTATGTACCTGCTCTGAAGCCTGAGGATAAAGCCTAGTCACGAGGTGATAGACTTTTGTCTATCGTATGGCAAATCGTGATTGCCATTGTTACGTCCATTGCGAGCATCAAAATCCCAACGTTAAGTGAAACGCTGCATTCTAAGTATCTGCTATAGGACAAACCATGTTCTATTAACAACTCAACAATAAGCATATTATTGGGTTACATATGGCCATGCGTCGTTCCGGTCTACTGTAATAACCAATGGCTTACTCGTTCTCAGTCTGCATGGTTGTCAGAGCCATAACGTTGCCGACAATCCATTTTCACCAAGCCACGAAAGTACCTTTACCTGAAAATAGTCACCGATAGAGTAAACCATCAAAACACCGCTAAAGATTAAATAGCCCAGCAAAACGGAAAATTTATATTAAGCACTCATGGCTTGCTTTTTGTCCTGTAATCCATTTTCTTTGTAGCTAGTGGCTGCCTGCTGCGCGAGATAAACCTGACTATTTACGGCGCGTAATACTTGCCCCATTTTAGTTTTACCCAAATTTTTAGAAAACTCATTGTTTTGCCATGCCACCTTGCCAGCAATCATAACCATAGGCACCACAGCATCACTGCGATTCACCAATTGTTCATGGCCAAATTCATGGCGTGAAATACGCTGAACATTGGCTTCACTGTCATAGCTGGCCAATGATACTGGGTCCACTAAAATAATATCTGCCATGGCGCCTATGTCTAATGTTCCCCCATCTACGCCAAAAACCTCGGCGGCATCCACAGTTAAACGTTTCACTAAATAACTTACGTCCCTATCCCCACCTTGCATGGCCAATTGTAAGCTGCGCAGGTTGCCATCATAAAAGGCCATATTCGTTAAGTGAGCACCGCTGTCATTGAAGCCGGGTAAAAGTAGTGGGTCCATTAATAATTCACGTACGGTTGTAAGGTCACGATTGGCACTAACGGTGCTCCACTTTAAATCTGTATCGAAGCTTCTTAACATTTGCAATACGAACTCACCTTCCGTGCGTATGTGTTCAAAGTCTTCAGTGATAAAATCTTTTTCGGCAGTCGTCATATTAACTGGGTAGTCTTTTGCTTTAAATGCCATAACACGCATATATACGTCGTTAAAGCTTAAACCCTGCCAATACGCCTGCGGGCAGGACTCAATAAACATATCTTCCATTTCACGATTAAATGCATAGTCTTCCAAATTAAATGCACGCTTAATGGTTGATATTCCTAAACCTTCTTTACCTTTCATCCACATTTCAATAAATGCATGGGCAAATTTTGCGTTGTTAATTAATTTTAATCGCCCTTCACGATCTTCCAAATCCAACTCATTTAACATGCGCAGTTCAGGAATTTCTTCCGCTAATGGCATAATAGGACCATCAGCATACACTTTGAATTTTGCCCCCAGTGCCTGTAAATAAAATTTTCCATCAATATATTTACTGTTCAGTACTTTACTGAGTAACCGTGCAAGACGTAACAATTTAAAATTATTATGTACGTCAAGTGCCGCCACCAACGTAGTTTTAAGCGCTTTACCATGAAAACGTCCACTGGTAAGCAAAAACGTTTTTAACGTCTCTATTACACTGTCTTTAGGAGGGGTCGCTTGCCAAAGCCCTTCTTTTTCACGCACCACCTCTAACAATAATTTTAGCTCTTCATACTTAGCAAACTGAGTTGGGATGGTTTTATGGGTATTGGGCTGGTTAGCCAAATAATGAAACGGCAAGGCGTCGGTGCTTAGACCCACATAACCCTGATTCATGGCATCATTCAAAATAACACGCATAGCGTCTATTTCGTCGCAACTAGGATCGCGCTCAATACTGCCTTTAAACCCCATGGTCTGAATACGCAGCATACTGTGAGGTAACAGCGTCACCACATTAGGGCCAAGATTTAATGTTTCTAAATGATTTAAGTAATCCTTTGGATTATCCCAGCTCACGTTATCAGCACAGTTTTTCAAAACCGATTTAGGAATATTTTCTACGCGGGCGTAACAATCAACAATAGGATCCGCACCATCATCACGCTGGGCACCAAACGCCAACCCTAAACTGCAATTAGCTATCACCACGCTTGTGGTGCCATGGCGGGTGGATTCGGGTAGCCCAGGCGCCAGCTCAAGCTCTAAGTCATAATGGGTATGTATATCAAACAACCCCGGCATCGCCCACTTGCCACTGCCGTCTATAACTTCACGTGCCTTAGCGCCATCAAGATCCAGCCCACGGGCAACAATTTTTTTATCCTTAACAGCGATATCTTCTACCACCGGATCCAGTCCACGGTTAAATAGCTTGGCATTTTTAATAAGGTAATCGTACATAACCACGTCCTATGTATTAAGAATAAGAAAAGCGTTTGCAGGCCTCATTCAATCAAAATAAGAACCAGCTAGTGGGAGGTAACTTTAGATCATCCAATGGCTATTGTTATTATTTTAACAACCAGAAAATTGAACCTATTCAAAAATAGAAAAGAGTGGCAAAAGAGTCAAGGTGAAATAGCGGCATATGAATCATAGAGGGAAAAAACAAAAGACAAGTCACGCCAAATGAACTTAACAGTTAATAACAGGCTTATTAGGTCTAATTTTTCAGAATTAAATCATATGCAGTATTTTAAATATCAATAAGCAGGATTAGCCTTTACTGATAAACCAGTCTGCCAGTAAAGGCTATTCCCTTCATTATTTGCTAGCGTAACGAACCATCATTTGCATAACGGCACCAAAGGTTCTTGGGAATACCCTTGCTTGCCAATAAGAAATTTTAGCCATTAAACCCGGCACAATAATAAACCGGTTTTTAGTAAGCCCTTTAAGGGTGGCCTTGGTCACCGCATCAGGTTGCAACAAACCACCAATGTCTTTAATAAAACGAGTTTGCGGTAAAATGTGTTCAGATTCAGTGGCCACCATAGGCGTATCAACTTCTGGCGGGCACACCACACTCACCCCCACATTAAACTGGGCCAACTCTTGACGCATGGCACCGGCCATACCCACCACCGCAAATTTAGAAGCACTGTAAGCGCTGTAGCCGTAAGTGGAGATAATGCCTCCCAATGAACTGATGAAACATACCTGCCCTGAACGTTTGCTGATCATGTCCGGCAAAAAAGCACGAGCCACTGCGCGACTGCCCGATACATTGGTATGCATGATGGCATCAAAATCTTCATCGCTTTGATCTAAAAAGCGCTCACTGGCAACAATACCAGCACTTAAAATTAAAATGTCCGGTACGTTCATTTGAGTTTTAATAGTGGCCACGGTTTGCGTCAACTGATCTTTGTTGGCCACATCCACCGAAAACGCTAATATTTTTTGTGAGGCATTACTTACCAATGCCTTACATTCACTCACGGCACTGTCTAAACGGGCTTGATTACGTGCCAACAATACAATGTTGGCTCCTTGTTTACTGTAAGCTCGGGCAATGTCTAAACCGATGCCGCTTGATCCACCTGTAATAACCACTGTTTTCATGTGAGTTCTCCTATTATTTTTTAGTGAGTGTATCCAGCCATACCCATCATTTCTTGCTTTTAGGTGACATATGCACTTATTCCATCATTACCACCGCACGATTAGGTACAAGGATGTGAGGATTAAAGGTTTACCCCCATAAACTGTTTCTTTCACAAGCTCAAACATGTGTGAGGGTAAGTTATATTAATAAGCCATATTACGAATATAAATCCGGCTGAATACAGGGACTCTAGGAAGAGGGTTCGCTTTCATACATTACTCATTTTCACACTTTCATGGTATTGGCTAAGTACAGCAATACAAAGTGCTGTCTTTCGGGGGAGGGACGGGGAGTACGCTTAATACAGATATTGATTGGCCAAAACTTTAAGGCCGCCGACTAGAACTGCCTCAAAAGTCCATCTAAACTTTAAAGTTTTACCAACAGTTTTTATGCAGGGAATTTTTAATAAACAGATTAACAAATATATAGCGGACTATTTAAAACAACTTTTGACTCAGTACAGAGAGAATATTGAAAACTAAGAGCAATCAAGAAAATATCATCAAACACAGTGCTCGCTTAGTGCGCTTTCATAAACGCCCCCTACAAAGAAGGCATAAAGAGAAAGACTTGAATTTTAAGAAAATGCTCAATGAAATACACACTAGCATCGTCTTTTGGCATTTAGAATACCAGTAATATGGGCATTACCTTACTATCAGAGATTCTAGATTACAGCGATATCAGTGTCCCTTCCTGTATTTAAAAACAAAAAATTGGCATTCCAGTAGTGAAAGCTACACCTGTCATCACCGATGATAAACACTAATCTTTTATACTATGCGATAAACATTTTTTCATAGCAATACATAACAGATTAGAAGTGTAACTATATAAAACGACAAATCTTTTAATTACTGCTTAATGCTTCACTACTGGCTGAGTAAATACTATTCCATATAGGCTTAGCCCCAAAGCGTACATAATATTTAGATAGGAATTTCTGCCCTTCCTTATTCAGAGGTTTATAAAGAGATGACTCATAATTACTTAAATCATCTTCGTTATAACCCATAAGGTTAAACACAGTAGCAGGCAAGTTAAAATGGCTCACCTTATTAAAATTAAGAGATGCTGCTACCTTCATTTTTTTCTGAACAGCTTCTATATTACTGAAGAATAATAACGGAACTCTCCCTTCTTCAGGGTCGGTGGTAACAAATGAGCAATGTGTACCATATCCCTTTCGGCCATCATCATGAAACGTTTGCCCGTGATCTGAAGTATAAAGAACAGTATATGGTTCGGTTATAGGTTCATCGAATAACGTATTAAAAAAAGACTTAAAGTTCCAGCCAAGAGTATTCTTGTAAGAATTAACGAATTTAAGACGTGTCAACTCATCTCCACTGACGGGGTACTCCACTTCATCAACCTCATGATAGCTACGTAAAAATCCGGATGGTGGCATCACTGGCGAATAAATACCTGTTCCAGATGGATACTTTCCTTCAAAGGGGAAGTGAGCACCAATTTTATTAACATAGATAAAGTCTTTAATTCCGTTATTTAATTTTCCCCTAATTATTTTTGCAGCTTGTGCATCCTTATTATACAACTTGACTTCCGCGTCTGAGATTTGCAAAAACTCATCTATGAAACTTACTTCAAGTTCAGCCATATGATTACCGAAACTTCCAATTGCATGCTGTGCATCTACGTACACAGTGTTAAAACCAGCCTTTTTCGCAAATTGCCATATAGATGGTTTAATTTTTAAGTCTTCGAGATAATTATTCCTTGATACTCCAAAACGCAGTGACACATTACTTGGGTCACTGCAGTTGGCAGCTGAAGACGCCACGCCAAAATTAACGGGGTTATATTGCTCCACATCTGTTGGCACACCTGACGTTGAATTAAAATCAAAGTAATCCCCACGCATACTTTCATCCATCACAAATATAATATCGCCGCTATCAACTTTGTTTTCCGGATCAGCACTTACGAAAGGTGGAGTGGTAGGGCCTGCGTTTAATATTTTCTCAGCCGTTAATACAACTAAATATGAGGCAACGGTGTATTGTGAGGGCATGCCCTTACTCCCCTCTCCCTCTCTTGCCATAATTATAATAACGATCATTGAGACAATTATTAAAGAGGGTGATAACGACAATGTAGTATTGCGCTTCAAAGAAAACTTACTAGGTAAGATTAAACCTATAAAACCAATAACACCGATCAAAAAACACCAAAACAGTCCACTAAATGCAGTTAATGCATCGACTAGATTGTCCGTGGCATTTAGCATCGCTTCTATTTGATATATTTCCATATATTGCGAGGTAACAGTGTAATAACTAGCGGACATAACACCACTGGTTACCAACACAATCGAAATCATCCACTTTAAAATAGATGACCTCTGAAACGCCACAACAATAATGGCTACAATTGAAGCGATCCAAACAAATAAAAAT
>MAAA01014231.1_pt1 | contig 14693 bp, 17 predicted proteins | sample 1115971 | NCBI WGS metagenome assembly MAAA01 (sample SAMN04961123, study PRJNA320927) | seawater metagenome | isolation source: sample BD02T6 sea water enriched with oil for 6 days | place: USA:Gulf of Mexico | collected 2013-07-27 | reverse complement strand
CTGGCGCAGCCAAAAAGCGCGGCGGGGCCGACTATGAAAAAACCTATAACATTTACACCATCGTGCCCGCAGACAAAGTAATGGCCGCCATCGATCTATTAAAGGCGCAGCCCGAAATTCAGGCCCTGTCGGTACTGGATGAAATGCCAGAGACAAGCCGCAACACCGCCATCAATCAGAAAATGGGTAAAACCATGAATACCGCCGCCAAGCGGGTATGGGGTGATGATGAACGAAAATTCAAAGACAGCCGCCCCGTGTGGGCTCGCATCGTATTTGAACAGCATTTCACCCAGGATAAACGCTGGGCCAAGGTAGATGAGGATGTGTTTTGGCATGAGCAGCTTTGCCATGAAGATATTGAAACGCAAAAGGCGTACAAGCAGTTCAAAATCCAGCACCTGGGCGAAGAGGCTATCACCGATCAACCAACCGGCCGCTTGGCAATGATCAAGGCCCTGATGAATCACCCCGAGATACAACGCCGGGGCTCACTGCTAAAAATCACCATGTGGGCCATAGACGTACTCGAAAAAGACCCTAGCGCAAAGATAAGCCAGCACCGTATCATCCAGGAAGTGGGCTCGGGCCGGCCGGTCATAAAAGATTGGTTGGCGATCGCAGAACCTGCATTGGCAGCAGACGCAATACAAAATAAAGAAGTGGAAAAAACACCTGAAAAACAACCGGAAAAATCGCCAGAAAAGGCACCGAAAAAAAACAAGGTGCCTGCAGCTGCTGTTAAACCACGATTAAAAGTGGCTGAACTTCGCCCAGGCATGTTTGAGGTAGATGTAATTATTGGCAACGCCACACATCAATATATTATTCCCAGCACATCAAGAAACGATGCATTACAGCAAGGATGGGATCAGTATATCGAGGAGAATAAAGCCACCTCTTAGGTTTTAGAGTGCAATAAAACGATGGGTGCGCCGTTCTGGCTCCCTATCTTTTTTTGCTGTACCTCCCTAATGGCGGATTGGGCGCCATATATTTTATCTTCAATTATCTGCAGCACTTCCCGCTGGCTCTCATCCTCAATGGATGAGCTCCGTATATAAATGTCCAGCAAGCTGCTTGCCTGGCTCATTTCCTTTAGTGATGCATCTAGCTGGGTATTAACGTCCTGACGTAATTCCATACGCAGTATCCTCCATTCGCTCAATTGATCGTAATACAACGGTGTCAATATTGCCTGAAATGAGAACTAGCGCATGTAGGAGATTGCCCTGACTTTTTTTCATATATGAAAATTTATGCACTATATTTAAACTACATCGCCTAGAATTTATCTGTATTTAGATGAAAACACCCGCCGAGCGATTACTTTTCACGCTCAAGCAGTTCGGGTACCACCGCAAACAGGGAATTATTGCAGCCCGCATTAACATCAATGCTTCTCGATTTTCTCGGATTTTGGGCGGCGCCCCCATGTACGATTATGAGCTAACCGCCCTTGTAGCCTACTTTCCAGGCTTAACGTATGAATGGTTATTAGAGGGCAGACGCCCAACAGATGAATTTACCCGCGCCATAGACAGCCTTCATATTCACATGGATACGATGACGCCAGAGGCAAAAATGGAGCTGATTGAGTTGTTACGAAAGCAGGATGATAACTAACTATATTGTTTATTTAGATCAATTTAAAATGAGATTAACCGGCCATTTGGCCGCACATCTACCCGCTCGCAGCCGCTTTTTGTTTCGCGGTACAGACCTACAATATCACCCGTGTTTGCCCAGTGTACCCAGCCCTTGGCCAAATACAGGGCAACTGTATCGGCCTGGGTGGGTGGCATCTTGGGCAGTGATTTTGGGAGACTGGTTGGGCTCATTTAATCTTGGCTACTCTTGATCGGCGGCGCCGCCTACAATTACTATAGTCAATTGCGTTTCATCGATCATTAATAAATCGCCTTAATTGAACATGGTATAACAAACCTTGGCTCTCCATTTTCAGGCCAAAATTTAATCCCTCTGTAGTGGCGCCATTTCCCATCTACTTTTCTGCTTAAGATAATCTGAGTGGCTATATGACCGGCCAGAGCGCCATGGATATCGTATAGGGAATAAGATTCATCATTACAATGCACCCATTCTGGTGACATCAAGTACGACTTCCCATCAATGTAAAAAGGGTGATAACGATTCTCAAAAATATCATCAAATTCATACAAGGTAACCACATGCGAAGGCACCCCACTGGCTAACCGGTTTAAACGCTTTTTGTTTTTACGGCGGCGCAGTGACGAACGAATATCGCCCCAGCTCACCAGTACCAGCGTTAACACGATCGATACCAGGGCGGTGATTACATAACCCATAATCAAACCTCCTCGGCCTGCATGGGCACCACATCACCCCAGCGGGCATCCAGGCACTGCGGGTCTATCCAACCGCGCGCCAATCGCATCAAGTTCCCCATGGTGAGCGTGCCGCTCATCTTCATCCACTCCAGCAGCCCTGTCTCTTGCACAATCTGGTCGGTGTTCGTCGATGGTTTTAACCATTCGACTAAGGATAAAAGCAGATGCTTTTGGCGGGGGGAGATATCACTATTGTTATTTATAATACCCTCAATACCTTCTCCCCCCTCTGGCAACGCCAGTAAAACAGGGGCCTGCGGGGTTTTCATAGCGAATGCGGTGGCGTAATTATCATCGTGAAGCTCGGCGCTGGTATCCACTTTTAAGCTGTTCTGGCCTATTTCAAAGCGGGCGGCGATGTAGCCCTGCAACTCGGCGAATTTATCCTGGTTAATACGGTAGAACTGCACACCGCGCACTTTCTTACCGTTCACAAGCGGAACAATGCGCTCAATGATCGCCTTAACAAAGCGTGTGGGGCAAGTTGGCAGGCCGTTAAGCAATGGGCCAAGGTTTAAGGCGTTGTAATCGTCTATGGCGCCAAGGTTGCCGGCAAGGCCATCCATCACGGCCCGTGCCTGGTCCACATTAAACTGCCCGGCACCGGTTTGTGGGCAAACGCCCAGGGTTTTAAATACCCATGTGAGCTTGGTCCACTTGGCCAGGGTTAAACGGCGCTGGGTTAATACCACCTCGCGTTTTTGTTCCCAATTTTCAACCTGCTCGGCCTGCTGCTGGGTACCCTGTAATAATTCAAGGCGGCGAATTTTGCTTAAACCGCGATGGTCAAAAAATTCGATGGTATCAATATCAACGGCCACCCCTAATTGGTTTTCTATATCGTAGCGGGTGATTTGGGCCTGCTCTGCCTGGGTGATGAGCTCGCGGCGCTTGAGGTTTTGGTATTGATTTTCGTCTGGGGTTTCCTGGGCGGTGATGAGCTCATGACGTTCTAGCGTTACCAGGTCTTTACTGGCACTTAATTCAGATTTGCCCACGGCGGCTTCGCATTTGTCCACCTCAACCCGCTCAATTTTCCAACCCTCGGCGGCCATCAACATTAGGCAGTGGCTGCTGTAATTGTTACGGGCCTTGCCTTCGCTGATTTTTACATCCAGGTACATCTCATCGAATGGGGTTTTTTGAATGGCGATCTCGTTATCGGTTTCACTCCAGTTTAATTTGCTGGCACTTAACTGGTGGGCATTCATCAAACCGCGCACCATCGCATCGCGATCGGTTTGGCGGGTTTCATGGTTAGGCTTGAATCCCACCAAAAACTCGGCAGCGTTACGATCGCGGCGAATCATCTGCAAAATATCAGACGGCACCACCACACCATGAAACAAACCAAAGTGCTTATCGAATTTAGCCGCGGTATCTTTAATGGATACCCCTGAGCTGATAACCGGGCTGTATATCAGCACATCGATGTTTTTGGCTTCGCCGTTGGGGTCGTTACTGAAACGCACACAATCATCGTCACCCTTTGATTGGCTGGTCACACATAAAACTCTGGCCTGTGGCCACACACTCTTAATGCCCTGGGCAACGCTCTCGGCCTTGGATTTAGTATCTGTGGCCACCAACATACGCTGGGTGGTCGCGCCGGTTACGGCATTGGCCTTGGCGGCCTCTATGATTTTATGGAAAACAAATTCCACGTTGTCGCAATATTTAACAGTAAGGTCCACCGCTGGCGATACCACCTCAATTACATTAATCATCTGGCCAGGTCGGGCCTGCTGTAAAAATTCGATTAATGAATCATTGGCATCGGCATCGGCCAACAGCACTTTTTTAGCCGCCCGGGCGGCGGTGATCAATTTGTTGTAAGCACGTACCGGCGCATGGATGGCATCACGGCCCCCCATTACATGGCGTAAAACCTGAGTGAACTCATCGCCACAAAGCAGCTCGGCTTGCTCAAAAAACCCCTGGAATTTTTGCTGGGTCATAGAATTAACAACGGTCACGAATTTGGTATCGTTTACCACCCACCCATCTAACAGGTTTTTATAATGTAACAGGTCGAGCTCGTTGGCCATCTGGTTGGCCAGGGTCACACGGTGCACGATCATAGACGCGCCATTATCAGCTTCGCGCATCAATGGCCCCATTACCTTTACCGTTTTTCCGGTTCCGTGTGGCGCTTTTAAAATAGTGGCACCGCGTAGGCCCCTTACCATTTCCAGTACCGTATCAGGAATAACCGGAAAACCGCGTGGGTCCATAACGGCCTGCACTTTAATGTGGTTGATGTTGTCCTGGTTTAAAACGTCCTGGGTGAAATTCTTGGTGGCCTCGGCTTCTTTAAAGCGCTTATTTACCAACCAGCTTAAATGGCCCGCGATGGATTTTTTATCGCCGTGTTTGATTTTCAGCATGTTAGGGATGGCGGCAAAAATGGCATCGAGCACGGTTTTGCGGTTTAGTTGGTCCGGTACCAGATAGGCGCCAGACAATGCAGCGGCCTTTGCGTACTTTTTCCATGACTGTTGGCCGGTTAAGCGCAGCAGCTGCAATTTGAATTCAAACAGGTTTTTGTCGGCCTTTAGGCGGTTAACCTGATTGCCCCATAATTGCTTGGCGGTGATGGCAGGGCCACCCAGCATTTCAAGATCGTTAAAATCGGTAGGCAACTCATCGATGCTTACCTGATCAAATTTAGGATAAGTGGCCTGGCATCCTAGCTGGTCTTGTAATTCAAGAGCGGCCAACATACCGGCGTTGCCCTTGCCTTGTAACCATTTAAAATGGTCATTATCGGCGCGCACGATGTGCCGCTTCGCTTTCCACTTTTGTTGGTAATGCTTAACGATGCGGGTTAAACCGCGCTTATCGAAACACACCATAACGGCGATATCAGCGCCTTTGTCCTCGCTCAGTGCCGTTTTATAGATTGAGGCGCCAGTGGCGTACCCTTCTACATATTCGATTTGCTTGGCATTTTGAATGTCGCCAATGATGAAATGGGCCTGGGTCATATCAGACCCACGGGCGTGGGCCTTGCCATCTTTATAAATACGCTGTTGGCCAACATAGCCGCCCATAAAGTTTTGCATGGGAATGCCTAACCAAGATCGGGCTTGTTTTGCGTAGATGCCGGCATCGTTTTTATGAAATTCGCGGCCAGTAACAATGGCCATAGGCATAGAAGAACTCGCCACTACGCCGGATGTGATGCCCTTTTTAAGTAGGTAGTCATGCTGGGCAACGATCGCTGGATTAGACTCACCATTTACCCAACGGGATTTATAGTTGGCGCGGTGTTTAATGGCGTGTTTTTCTTGAATGCGCAGCATTTTCTCTGCGCGTGCTTTCTTGGCTTTAAGTTCGGATTCTTGCTTGAGTCGTTTCTGCTGGATTTGATCGCGTTGTACATCCGAGAGTCTTTGGCCGCCTTCACGCTCGCATAACTCCATTAAATATTCATAACCGTTAAACCATACGGTGCCCTCAACGTGTGAGGTGAACTGGATAACAGGGTAAATAATGCCGTTTTTAGCTTCGCGCCAGTTTAATTCCAGGAAGTGACGCTGCTTTGAATCGGTTACTTTTAACCACTTGGATTCTTTGAACATTTTACCAGGAACAATGTTGCTGGTACTTGAGGCGTGCCAGTCGATGCTGACCATGCTGGCTTGGTGGGCGATGTCAAAACCGAACTCGCGAGCCCAGTCATCAAGGTTTTCGGGCTGGAAGCGTTCCTTCCAAAATGTGACTAAGCCAATATTATTATGCATGTCTATCCTTGTTTGCGTATTTACGCAAAACCGCATATACGTATATGCGAATTTGCGTTAATACGCTTGCAACAGAACAAACAGCAGCTATAATAAAGCCTGTTCTATTGCAAATTGAGACCCTTCGAGAGTCATTTGCTGATGTAACCGGTTCGCGAAAACCGGAACGAATTTAAAGCCGCTGCTGAAACAGCGGCTTTTTTCGTATCTGTAATCTAGAAAAGTTAACATATCCCGCCACATATATCTATTTGTGCGAAAAACAACCAATCTTAGAACGAAAAAACCATGTTTCAGCAGTGCCGGTAAGCACTGCTGATTATATTAGTCTAAAATCTAAATATATTGAATTTATATTCTTGGTTTATTCAGAAAAGTAGAAAAAACCGATGATGAGGCCCTTAACATCGGGCTCTTGGGGGAGGGTTTCCAGGGGGTACTTGGGGTTTAAGTAGGTGAGCAGGTGGCGGCGGCCATCGCTCTCGTATCGTGAAACGAACAGCTTCTCGTCCACTCTGAAGACGTAATCATCGCCAGACTCCAGGGTATCGCAGGGTTTAACAATGACGTAACCGCCCTTGAAATAACTCACCCCGCTCACACTTTCCATCGAATGGCTGCTTATCTTTAGCGCGAAGCAATGGCCCGAAATACTGTGAGGCACCGCCAACATCTGGCCGGTACGATCGCCATTTTCGTCACGAACGGGGATGTGATTGCCGCTAAACTCGACATTTTCACCACCCTCCGCTTCACGAATAATATCTGCAACCGAGATGCCCAATGCCTTACAAATAGAGTTTAACTTGTTGAAAGATATGGCAATTGGCTTGCGTTCTAGTTGCGAAAGATAACCGTTTTGCAGCACGTAATCAGTGGCCGCGCACAGTTCCTCTAGCGTCATGTTGGCTTGCAGTCTGAGCCGCTTAATTGTGGGGCCGAAATCTAAGTCTTCTGTCATAAACATAAGTTTGCCCTTTTTTTTAGCAATTGTTCACGCTAAAACTTGATTAATATTCTAACTATAGTTAGATTATTAGGTGTGGTTATACGAAAGTGTCATCACATGAAGCACATACTAGGTGGTTTAGACATACCACCACAAGGATACGGGGGTATCGTTATGGTCACTGAAGATCAAATTATTCTAGGCATTACTAAGGCCTATCTAGACAGCAAAAAAGTATCGGCAGCCACGTTTGCCTCAGATAACTTATTCCCTGCCCTGCATGCCGCTGGCATCCGTCTGGCTAAAACAATCAAAACCGAAAAAGAATTTTTTCAGGCGCTTGCAAACGCCAAGAATCAAATTAGTCGCATCTTTCGCGGCACCCAAGAATTGCCCCTCAAGTGGAAGTGGGTCTGGATAGGTTGCCTACCAACTGAATACCAGCAGCGCTGCATTTACGAGTTGAACAGCCTTAGCCTGGAAACCGTGCCCAGCAAACGAGGCGAGCACGCCATGGCCGACATTGGCCTGCTGGCCAAAGAAAGCGGCGAGGCGATTATCGCCATCACCGTGATTGCTGCCGATGGAAAATACGATCACAACGATCGCCCAGAAGACATTCAAAAGGCCCTTAACGAAGCCTATGACCTGCGCGATTCCGCCCAGGCTCATATCGATGCCATTGAGCGCGCCACCGGCCAGAGTGTAACTCGCTCGGTTCAGGTCACTTATACCAAAGAAACCCTAACCATCACCTAGGACGGCCCGCATGAGCATGGAAGGCGCACTGGAAGAAATGAAAGGGCTGATTGCCTGGTCATTCGCACACACTGAGCGCTCGCGCTCGTTTGATTACTCTGAGCTGCGTGTGCAAACCAGTGCCCCTTCTAGCGCCGCTGTGCCGGTTCCCAACCAAACACTCGAACAAACACGCATTGTGCGCGTGCTTCGCACCCTGGACCCATTACAGGCCGCTTGGCTGCGATACGGTTACGCCCACCGCGATGCGTTAACCGAATGGGATGATCTTGCCCTGGTGGCCTGTCAGGTATTCAACCAGTGTCTGGCCCAGTTTCCGGAAGCGACACCCGAAAAACAAAACCGCCTACAGGGTTTTGTATTACCGGCCCTGCAGCAGATACGCAATCAAGTTAACGGCAACCGCAAGCTGTACACCATTCCCCAGTTGATTGAATTGTCGGCCGATACCACTGCCGCCACCGAGAGCTGCTGGAAACGAGACTGGGCGCCCTTCTGGCGTTGCCTGCAAGCCGAACTCATTAACCTGGACCACTTGGCGCTGATTAATGCGGTACAGGCCCATGACAGCGATCAATCGCGCACCTTTGAGCTTGGCCGTAAATACGCAAATGCGTTTAACCGTATAACCGGAAACCCGCAAATGCGGCTATCCGCATAGCCTTAAAACCGCATCACGCTTAGGGGGTAAGTAAAATGCAAAGTTCAATTCAATGGCATTCGCCAGAATCAACGCCAGCAGTGCCGGTCGATACAGAGAAAGAGTACTGGTTGGCCGTTTGTCGTCCTAACAAAAAAACGCATGTCTTTTTGGCCTACTACCAAAACCGCCCACTTATCTTAGATAAGAATGATGAGCCTGTTTCAGATGACCCTTTGATCTCTGAGGATGGTGAATATATCGAATCAATCGGTTGGGTTAATAACCGTGCTCATTATGAGTTCTCAAATTTTTATGAGCCTTTGGGTTTTGATAAAGATTATGTGCTGCTGGGCTGGGCTGAGTACGTGCCACCTGTTTTTGATGGCCCAATAACCACCGTCGTATAACCGCAATAATCTAACCAGGGGGATAAAAATGAGTGTATACAGCCGGTATTTCAAAGTGACAGCAGGGCCGTTGATAGAAGCCATTCAGCAGGTAAAAGAATTAAACCAAAAGGCCCGTATTCTTTATGCGGAGATTGTTGCCGATGTTGGTGCTAAGCCTGGCTTCTATGTCCGTGATCATAAGTTGGTTGGCTTTCAGTTTGATAGCGCCGATACATCCATTTACAAGAAGACTGGTGATGGCGGCTGGTATCCAAAGAAAAACACCAAAGCAGGTAAGGCTCTAAATAAGCGACTTGATGCAATAAAAACCGCCCCAGAAGAACGTGCCTTGAGGTTGGTAGGTTTGCATGAGCATCCCTCTATATTTATGGGTAATACAGCTTATTGCAGCACTGTAATAGTCATTCCTTCTACGCCATTGGTCTTGTTTATTCAGGTGCCCTGGTATGACGAAAGCCCTGATCGAATGGCTGAGTATATCAAGGACAAAGAGGCTGGCACTTCGTATAACGCGACCCTTGATGCCCTTCTATGGAAGCCGGCCAATGATATGAATGAAGTAAAAAAGTGGGAGTTTGAAAAGGCGGTTGATGAGTGGAATGAATCGTTAGAAGCCGCATAACCGCAAATACGCATAACCGCACATAAGGAATTCCCATGAGTAGAAAAAGCCGCTACCTAAGAATGCGTTGTCGAGACAGGGACCGAAAGAGTCAGCAGGTCGACAAGCCCACCACCGTTCAGGGCGTCATGGATCGCATCATGGCAAAACAGCGTAAAGCCGTATAAACGCAAATACGGATTTACGTATAACCGCATAAACGCATAACCGGAGATGAACATGTTATTCAACCAATTAACCGCCTACAACATACAGATGCCCAACGATGAGGCCGATCGTCGCATTGTGTTAAACCCTAAAGAATGGCGCGCCTTCATTGGCCAACAGGCCATGGGCCACAGCTTTAAAGCCTTAACCGATCACCAGCCATATGGCAGCGGTTGGGAAGTACCCGAGCCAGAGATGAACCAAGAATATTTAATCTCGGTACCAGGTAACGATCAAAATATTCACCTGCTGTGCTACCGCACGGATGAACGCAAAATCCCTAACTCGGCCATAAATGAGCAGCTTAAACGCCAGGTAGAAAAGATTGAGCGTGAAGAGAAACGCGAGGTCAGCAAGCTTGAGCGCCGCACCTTTAAAGACGAGATTATCGCCCAAAAAATCCCCCATACCCTGCCTACCCCCAGCCGTGTGTTGGTGGTGTTTGACCTGGACAACAAGACTGTATTAATCGGCACCAGTAGCGAGGGCAATGCCTCTTGCATTAAGGCCGCCATAAGCGAACAGCTACTGCCCGAATACGAGGTGGACGAGAACCCCATTAAAGCCCGCCTGTTGCCACCCGTATTCTGCAAAGCCGATGCCCGCGACCACATGACGCGCTGGCTTACCTGCGAAAACGATGAGATGCCCACCAATGTGTGCCTGTCTGACAGCGTGGTATTGCAGCGTGACAAGAGCAAAAACATCGCCATCACCGGCCAGGGCATGGACAGCCCATACGTTAGAGAAGCCCTGAACGATGGCTACCGTGCGTTTAAAGTGCCGGTGTCTATTATGTCGGGTGATATAGAAATGGGCTGTATCACCCTGGATAAGTACGGCGCGTTTAACAAGATCGATATCCCTAATGAGTTTAAACCCACGGTTGATAAAGACAATGAGGATGCCGCCTGGAACCTTCTATATGCCGAGCTGGCTGGCACTGCGCTGAATTATAAGTACGTGGCGGATGTGGTGATGGGTGCGTTTGGTACCGGCGATACCCTGGATGGTGTGCTGGCCCGGGTGGCTCAATCGGCTGCGCAGTGGGCAGAAGGTATGCGGAAAATGGGCGGTGTGATTGTAGCACCGGGTGAAGGGGATCCCGTTGACCTGAGTGCAAAGGGTTTAGGTTTGCTCAAAAAAGACCCTGAAAACGAGGGGGTCTATTTAGAAGCCGTGGCGCATGTACGCAAGAGCGGCAAGGTCAGTATTTCAAGTTTACAGCGTCATTTGCGGATTGGTTACGACTGGGCGCTTCGTGTGGCGGAAGCCTTAGAAAAGAATGGCATTGTGTCCAGCCCAGATAGTGCGGGCACTCGCACGGTTTATGCGACCGAAACCGCGCAACCGTAAACACGTAAATGCGGTTATACGTATAACCGCATAACCGTAAACAAAAGGAATAAAACGATGTTTAGAAGTTTATTGGGTGTGGTGTCTGACGTGGTAAAGGTTGCGGCGGCACCGGTAGAAGTGGCGTTGGATGTGACGCGCTGTGTCACTAAGCCGGTGGCAGATGCGGCTGAAGCGGTGGCTTCTGAAGTGAAAGAAATAGCCGAAGACATCACCAGAGATTAAGGGTTTACGTAAAACCGTATAACCGCATAACCGTATAAACGCACGATTGGAGAGAATAAAAATGGCAAATGGCAGCTTAAACAAGTCGCAAATAATAGGAAATTTGGGACGCGACCCTGAAACGAGGACGCTCAACGGCGGTGGAATGGTTTGTACGCTCTCGATAGGTACTGATGAGGGTTACAAGGATAAGAACACTGGCGAGCGTGTGGAGCGTACTGAATGGCACCGTGTTGAGGCCTTTGGAAAATTGGCCGAAATCATGGCCGAGTATTTGAAGAAGGGCAGCAAGGTTTATATTTGCGGTAAGTCGCGCACCGATGAATACGAGAAGGATGGCATCAAGCGATACAGCACCAAAGTCATCGCCGATGACATGATCATGCTGGATGGCAAGAAGGCCGACACTGGTCAACCCGCCGCGAGCAATTACAGCGACCAACCCGAAGCACCAAAAGTGGGTTATCAATTCCCCAATGGCGCCGCGATTATTCCTGATGATGTGAAGCGTTATAAAGCAGCGGGCATTGGACCTTGGCCATTGCATCAAGAGCCACCACACATCCCCCAGGGTTTTTAATAAGGATAGGAGCATGGATATGTACGCATTAATCAAACAGCAGTTACCCGAGTTATTAGAAATTCAAAACCGCCTGAATTGTGTTGTATCTGAGCGCTGGCAAGAAAACCACTACCCATGGCACCGCGCCGCCATGGTGGAAGCGGTGGAAGCCATGGAGCATTTTGGCTGGAAGTGGTGGAAAAAACAGGATGCCGATATGTGGCAGGTGAAGTTGGAACTGGTAGATATTCTCTGCTTCATGTTAAGCGAGGGTCTGCAAACCATGCATAACAAAGGTTTGCCCAGCACAGATTCCTCCCATGTTGAGTTTCTTGCCAGCAGTTATAGCCGCAATATCATGGGCAAGAATCCGGCCATTTTTGTGAGTGGGTTAGATGACTTTGTACATGGCTGCTCTGCCGGCAAGATTCCCGTGCATAAATTTTGGGCCCTGTGTGCCTGCATTGGCTTGGACTGGTCCGAGCTGCGCTTAATGTATTTGGGCAAACAAGCCCTTAATCACCTGCGCCAGGCTAATGGCTATAAAACCGGTGAATACATCAAGCAATGGCACGGCAAAGAAGACAACGATCATCTGGCCTATTTGATCGAGTGCCAGCATGTTACGTGCGGTGTTGATGTTGCCGCCGATCGTTTTGAGGTTGAAGTTGTGGGTTGGGAAGCCGAGGGAGTGATTGCCGGTATCCAGCGCCAGTTGCAGAACATTTACGACGCGGTAAAAAGCGAGCAAGCCCATGCTGCGTGATGGTCTGCAAGCTGAGATGTTGCTGCTGATTGCTGATAATCAGCCGCTGCAGCGCCCTTTTTTGATCGATTTATTCTCTGGAGACGGCACCCAGAGACATAACACTGTGTATTCATTACGAGTTAAAGGATGGATAAAGCAAACGCCAGAAGGGCTGATGCTTACCACCACGGGTGAAGATACGGTCAAAGAGGTATCTGAAAAACAGGTAAAGCAGCAGCAGCCGATCAAGCCCAAGGTGGTACCGGCCATGTTATTGCGCCGCCCAGACCCAGCCAAAACCAATGAATACCAAACCAAAATGGACCTACTGAAGGATTTAGCGCGCCCCATGGCGCCTGAGTTCCAGGTGTGGTTATCAAAAATAGAGCAGGACGTAATGAAGTCACACGGGGTAACAGCATGAATTTTTACAGATTATTAGCCGGCATGGTGGTGGTGTTTAACGGCCCGCCATCCTCGGGCAAAGACACATTAACCATGCAGTTGCAGGCCAATACCGGGGTGACCCATAGCGCCTTCAAAATTAAGTTAATTGAGGTGGCCCTGGTCATTTCTGGGGTGGATAGCCTCACCTGGGAACGCTGGTATGTTACCGACAAAGAAGTGGCCCGCCCTGAGCTGTGGGGCCGTTCGTGCCGAGAGTTTTTAATCCTGGTGAGTGAAACCATGATCAAACCCAACCTGGGCTCGGCGTATTTTGGCAAGGCCGCCGCCATGGATATCCATAAAAATATGGAAGGCATAAGCGAGTTTGGCGTGTGCTTTAGCGATAGCGGCTTCGATGATGAATTGGCCCAGGTGGTACAAGTTGTGGGCAGCGAGAATGTAGTGGTGGTGCAACTGCATCGATCGGGTACCAGTTTTAAAGGGGATAGCCGAGCGTATTTAAAGCGCGAGAATTTCCCGGGCGTGCTGTTTATTCAGCAGCAGAACGATCGCCCCGCCGAAGTGGTGGCCGGTGAATTAATTGAAACACTCGCGTGCGTGGTTGCGGATAAACGCAATTGCGTAAACACGTAGATACGTAAGGGAATATTATGAATTACTCGATGCACTGGACCCCGCAGAATCAAGCCGCCGCCTTATTGAAATCGGATATCGTGGTGCTGGATACCGAAACCACCGGCCTGGATGACAAGGCCGAGATTATTGAGATGGGGGTGATTGATAAAAACGGCGATGTGCTGATTGATTGCCTGGTTAAACCCACTCGGCCGGTGCCTGGGTTCATCACCAAGATTAATAATATTGATAATGACATGGTTAAGGATGCGGGCCAAAGCTGGCGCAATGTGGCAATGGACCTGGTGAATTACAGTGACCGTACATTCGTGATGTATAACGCGGTTTTTGATGTGCGCATGATTAAGCAAACCCAGGACTTCCATGCATTTTCGGGCCATTGGCTTTTGAGTCAAATTAGAAGTACGCCAGATTTAGAATTTTTAGCCAGTAATCCAATTGATTTAATGGAACTGGCCAACCGCCATTTCCATGCGCACTTGGAGTGGGACGAGGGTAAAAGCTGCTTTAAGCGTTTAAGCCTTAAAAAATGCTGCGAGATCGCCGGTATCACATACCCGGATGACGCCCACCGTGCGGTACCGGATTGCCAGGTAACTTTGCAGCTGCTGCAATTTATCGCTAATGATGTGCCGGTTGAAGATGATGTGTTGGTGATTGAAGCGGCCTAGTAAAGGGCTGCAGGCTTTTCCCCTAAGTACAGGGTTTATGCGGGTTGTAGCGTGTCCGGACAAACAAGGTATGACTTAGGGGAAAGCGTCCGGAAATAGGGCGCAAGGCTATACAGAATAGCGATATTAATTAATGGAAAATACAGGGGAATAAATAAATGAAGGTAATCACTAAATATGAAGCTTTTGATGGTAGTGAATTTATATCTGAAGCCAAATGTGCAGAGCATGAAAGTAGCTGTAACGAGATTGATTTGATTATGAGTGCGTTGCCCAAAAAACCTGACAGTTGCGACTTCTCAAATGGTAGTGGCTACCTTCAGCACGAAGAAGATATAACCCTTAATGTTAGAAACAAATTTTTAGAGTTTGCAAAACG
>MAAA01025606.1_pt1 | contig 14736 bp, 13 predicted proteins | sample 1115971 | NCBI WGS metagenome assembly MAAA01 (sample SAMN04961123, study PRJNA320927) | seawater metagenome | isolation source: sample BD02T6 sea water enriched with oil for 6 days | place: USA:Gulf of Mexico | collected 2013-07-27 | reverse complement strand
AGGGCGGGTAGGTCGCTTGAGCCTTGGAGCGATCCAAGGCCTAGATGAATGGTCGCAGTTTCTTCGGAAATGACAGGACCCGGCTTATATAGTGTTATCTCCTCAAATTAAAACCGCAACTTCGCAAGAGGTTGCGGTTTTTTGTTTTTAAATGGTTATTACCATTTGGTCTAAGAGTAAAAATACGCCATAAGCCCCACTATATAGGGTCTAAATGAGCCTAATCCCTCATATCCCAGTAAACCGCCTTGCAATAGAGGGTTTCTGTTTCTATAGTGTGCAGAAGTGTTGTTTTGTGGGTAAAAGTGGGTTGTTGTGGGCTCTGGTGATTACATAGAGCAAAACCCGCAACCTAAATAAGCGAATCAAGGTATAAAATCATGTTTCGGGGTGTGCACAATATAAATTTGGATGCAAAGGGCCGTATGGCCATCCCCGCCCGCTACCGTCAATTGTTGCAAGAGAGCAACAGTGGCTCATTAGTTGTGACGATTGATACAGAAGAGGCTTGTTTAATGGTGTACCCGCTCACTGAATGGGAACCTATCCAGGCAAAGCTAGAAGCCTTACCCAGTTTTAACCCCGCCGCTCGTCGAATCCAGCGATTAATTATCGGTCATGCCACTGACATTGATATGGATGCTAATGGTCGTTTGTTATTGCCAGCGCCGCTACGAGAATATGCCGGTCTTGATAAAAAGATGATCATGATGGGGCAAGGCAAAAAATTTGAATTATGGGATGAAGATCATTGGAGTGAGCGTCGCCAAAGTTATCTGGACGCCATGCGCGATGATACACAGATGCCAGATGAGTTAATGAGCTTATCCTTATAGGCTTTGTTGTTATGAAAAAACTTATTGCACGCACATCGTTAAAGAATTAGTAAATCCTTCCCTGTAGCTTTTGAAGGGGGTAATTCAGTAAAGAATTAGTAAATCCTTCCCTGTAGAATGGGGTGGGTAATTAAGAGTTAAAGAGAACGCATATGAGCGAGCACATCACAGTATTGTTGCACGAAGCCGTAGACGGATTGGTAATTGATGCCGACGGCTTGTACGTGGATTGTACCTTTGGCCGTGGCGGACATAGTCAGCTGATTTTGGATAAATTATCAGAGCATGGTCGCTTGATCGGCATCGATAAAGACCCTCGAGCCATTGCCACGGGTATTGAGCTTGAGAGTCGTGATTCTCGCTTTAAAATTTGCCATGGATCGTTTGCTGATATGCAGCAAATGGTATCGCAAGTAGGCGCAGGAAAAGCCGTGGCCGGTGTTTTGATGGATCTAGGGGTAAGTAGTCCCCAATTAGATGAAGCTGAGCGTGGTTTCAGCTTCATGAAAGATGGTCCATTAGATATGCGCATGAATACCGAAGATGGACAAACTGCCCAGCAATGGGTGAACTCAGCAAAAGAAGAAGATATCGCCAATGTCTTTTATGAGTTTGGCGAGGAGCGATGTAGTCGTCGCTTGGCGCGGGCCGTTGTGGCGCGCCGCGAACAAACACCATTTGAACGTACTTTAGATTTGGCTGAGGTCATTAAAGTGGCGCACCCTCGTTGGGAAAAAAATAAACACCCCGCTACACGCTGTTTTCAGGCCATGCGTATTTATTTAAATAATGAACTGGGTGATTTAACCCACGGACTGCAAGTGGCAACCGATATGTTAAGCAAGTCTGGCCGTTTAGTGGTGATTAGTTTCCACTCATTGGAAGACAGAATGGTAAAGCACTTTATTCGTGACAAAGAGAAGGGCCCGCAGTTACCGCCTGATCTGCCCATTATGGAAACAGATTACCCTAAAGAACTGAAGCATATTGGAAAGGCAATTAAAGCCAGTAAGGCTGAGGTGGATGTGAACGTGCGTTCCCGCAGCGCTATCATGCGCATTGCGCAAAAAGAGATGTGATCGATTGTGCAAGGGTTATTGGTGGCGTTAATATTAATGCTTAGTGCGTTGGCCGTGATTTATACCAGCTATGCTAATCGCGAATTGGCACATGAATGGCAAAAACTGGGTGAGGATCATACCTTGTTGCAAGAAGAGTATGGGCGCTTGATGTTGGAGTACAGTACGTTAGCGGCTCCTAGTCGAGTGGAAGAGATGGCGCGGGAAAAGCTTAATATGTCATTTCCCAACAAAAATAATACTAGGGTGATCCGCTTGGATCATCAGTAAATAACACTAACGGACCTTTAAGTGGCCTCAAAAAATCAATATGACAGCAGTGCAAATAGCTGGCGACATTACACGGTAATGTTGCTTGGCTTAGCGCTGTTTGGCTTATTGCTTTTACGCTTAACGCAATTACAAGTATTACAAACAGACTTCTTACAAGAAGAAGGCGAAAGGCGTTCGGTACGTGATCATAGTTTACAGGCGTTTCGAGGCATGGTGGTGGATCGCAATGGTGAACCATTAGCAGTGAGTACTCCGGTTAAAAGTCTATGGATAAATCCCAAGCAAATTATTCAGGATAACGTTGATATACGGCCCTTGGCTAAGTATTTGAAAATTAGTGTTAGGTCGTTATTGAGTAAACTTAAAAAAAATAAAAACAAAGAATTCATTTACCTGCAACGCCACATGAGCCCTTTATTAGCTAAAAAAATTCAAGCACTAAAGATCCCTGGTAGCGGTTTTCAGCAAGAATTTAAGCGCTTTTATCCGGCAGCAGAAGTTGCGAGTCACGTAGTAGGCTTTACTAACATAGACGAACAAGGGCTTGAAGGTGTTGAGCTTGCCTATGACGACTGGTTACAAGGTGCGCCGGGTAAAGGTCGCGTGATAAAAGATCGATTAGGCCGCTTAGTAAAAGATCTTGGAGTGGTGAAGCCTGCCCAACCGGGTAAAGAGTTGATGTTAAGTATTGATTTGCGTTTACAGTATCAAGCGTATCGAGAGTTAAAAGCATCGGTTGCCCAGCATGGTGCCAAGTCTGGCTCATTAATAATGGTGGATGTGAGCACCGGCGAAATACTGGCAATGGTGAATCAACCCTCGTTTAATCCTAATAATCGTAAGGCGTTAAAGGCGGCAGCGGTTCGTAACCGTAGTGTCACCGACCTTATTGAGCCTGGCTCTACAGTTAAGCCATTTACGATAGTGGCTGCGTTAATGAAGGGGATTGTTGATGATAAAACCATTATCAACACTCACCCAGGCACTTTGCGTATAGGTAGTAAAACCATTCGCGATCATCGCAACTACGGTGAACTGGATGTTGAAAATATACTCATTAAATCAAGTAATGTGGGGGTGAGTAAGCTGGCCATTCAGCTTGGCGGTGAAAACTTATGGGAGCGTTATCAAAGTTTAGGTTTAGGTAGTCCGGTAGGAATTGGTTTACCTGGTGAACATGGCGGAAGCGTTGCAGTACTGGCTAACAAGTGGAGCAAATTGCAAAGCGCCACTCTCTCGTATGGATATGGTTTGGCTGTTACACCTTTGCAATTGGCGCAAGCCTATCAAGTACTTGCCAATGGCGGATTAAAACAATCTTTAAGTATTATCCATAGGGATGCCGAAGCGGGTGAGCAAGTTATTCCCAAGAAAATAGCCAATCAGGTTTTGAATATGTTGCAAGGTGTTGTGAGTGCTAAGGGCACTGCGCGCCGTGCAAAGGTAGACGGTTATAAAGTAGCGGGTAAAACAGGAACTTCACATAAGGTAGGGCGCGACGGGTATGAGGATGATCGCTACTCCGCGCTGTTTGCTGGTATTGCACCTGTTGATAATCCTAAAATAGTCACTGTTGTGGTTGTGGATGATCCATCAGGTCGTGAATATTACGGAGGTGAAGTGGCGGCCCCTGTTTTCTCTCGAGTGACTCAAGCCAGTTTACGTTTATTAAACATACCTCCAACAGAAATAGAAGATAGTTCAGTAGCGGGGGTTCATTAATGATTGCCATCAATGCAAATGCCCATGATTTTTTAAGTCCTTGGTTAAGCAAGTTACCCACAGACCTGAAAAACATCACAATCAAAAGTTTGTGTTTCGATAGTCGCGAAGTGACGCAGGGGGATGCCTTTGTGGTAATGCCGTCTGTGGCAGGTAAGCAAACTGAATATGTAAAAGCCGCTCAAAAGAATGGGGCATCACTGCTTATAGCGAGTGAAGACTATACGTCTTTATTTAACGGCCCTTGCCTGCAAGTGTGCAATTTACTTGATGTGATGGGGAGCCTTGTGCACAGCACTCTTGGAAGTGCCTGCGAGAATATGTCGGTTATTGGTATTACCGGTACCAATGGAAAGTCATCTATTAGCTTTTATTTGGCACAGCTACTAAACGAACTTAAAAGCCCGTGTGCGGTGATGGGAACATTGGGATATGGTGATACTCAGTCGCTTACCGAAACAGGCATGACAACGCTGCCCCTAGAGCAGCTGCATTTAGCATTACAGAAATTGAGTGGTGAATATCAAGCCACTGCCATGGAAGTTTCTAGTCATGGCCTTGAGCAGGGTCGCTTGGCGGGTGTGAGGTTTAAGGGGGCTATATACAGCAACTTAAGTCGAGATCATTTAGATTATCACGGTGATATGGACTCATATGGCGCAGCAAAAGCCAAATTATTTAATTGGCCTGAGTTAGAGTTTGCCGTACTTAACAGTGATGACGAATACGTTGATGACATGATTAACTCGTCTAGTTGTGAGCAGATGATTTTTTATGGTCAGTCGGCGCGGGCCCATTTAAAGTTTACTTTTCAAAAAATTCACAATAAAGGCATGGCGCTTGAATTTAGCTGGCAGGGCCAATTGTCATCAATTGAACTGCCTTTGTATGGGCAATTTAATGCTTATAATGTGGCTGCAGCTGTGGCCGCAGCTTTGCAGCTGGGGTTTGATTTCAACAAAACAATTATAGCCCTGAAAGCGTTGCGGGCTGTACCAGGTAGAATGCAGCAAGTGAATAACGAGGCTAATCAACCCTTAGTGCTGGTGGATTATGCTCACACTCCTGATGCGTTGCAGCAGGCACTGCAGGCTGTAAAAGAACATTGCCACGGTAATATTCATTTAGTGGTGGGCTGTGGTGGTGACAGGGATATAGGAAAAAGACCTTTAATGGGCAAAATTGCGCTGCAATATGCAGATAATGTTATTTATACCAGCGATAATCCCCGCACCGAATCCCCTGAGTCAATTTGTGCGCATATGACCGAAAAGTTACCCACAGGCACTTATCAAATCGAGTTGGATCGCCAGGTTGCAATTGAGACGGCCATAATGGCGGCAGGTCCTACTGATCTAGTGGTTATTGCAGGTAAGGGTCACGAGGACTATCAAGAAGTGAATGGTCAACGCAGTTATTTTAGTGACGTGGCTGTGGCACAAGCGGCACTAATGTTTAGGAGTAATACATGATAGGTACAGTGCGTTTAGCCGAGGTGGCAGAATTTATTCCGGCCAAACACAGGGGTACTAATGTGCCTTTTCAATTTGTAAGTACCGACACTCGTACGATTCAACCTGGAGATTTGTTTGTAGCGTTGGTGGGGGATCATTTTGACGGCCATAGTTACATCGACTTAGCTGTCGAAAAAGGTGCCTGTGCCGTTGTGGTGAGTAAGCCGGTGGAAACCACCGTGCCTTTTTTATTGGTAACAGACACCACTAAGGCTTTGGGCCGTATAGCTTTATATAACCGAGAAAAATTCAATAAAGATGTGGTAGCTGTAACCGGCAGCAGTGGTAAAACCACAGTTAAAGGTATGATGGCCACCTTATTGCGTCAGCAAAATGAAGTATTGGTCACGCGTGGAAATTTTAATAATCATATTGGCGCACCCATTACCCTTTTACGTTTAAACCAAACTTATGATTACGCCATGCTTGAATTAGGAGCCAGCAGTGAAGGTGAGATAGCTTATATAGCGAACATTACCAAGCCGACGGTGGCGATTATTACCAATGCTATGCCTGCTCATTTGCAAGGTTTTGGTGACTTAGAAACCATCGTACGCACTAAGGGCGAGATTATTGATGCCTTGCCAGAAAACGGCACCGCTATTTTAAATGCCGACAGTGAATATTTTGAACAGTGGCTAACAAGAGCCGGCAAGCGTCCTGTAATTTCGTTTGGTTTAAGTGAAAGCGCAGATGTACGTGCCAGCCAGATAGAGCTAGATGCCATAGGCTGCTGCCAATTCACCTTGCATATTGATGGAGAGGTGGCCGAGGTGCATTTACCTGTTATGGGAAAGCATAATGTATCCAATGCTTTGGCGTGTGCAGCAGCTTGTACGGCTTTAAAAATGCCCATTCAATTAATTGTATCCGGCTTGCAAGCTTTTGAGGGTGTGGAAGGGCGCTTACTGGAAAAGAAAGGTTTAGCGGGCAGTGTAGTAATTGATGACAGTTACAATGCTAACCCAGCTTCAGTACGTGCCGCTATAGATGTGTTAAGTAGTCGCAGTGGACATAAAATTTTTGTGCTGGGAGATATGGGGGAGCTGGGTGTTGAAACTCAAATGGCCCATGCAGAAGTGGGTTCGTATGCAAATGCTGGCAACATAGATGAGCTATTTACCTTGGGGGAGTTCAGCCGAGGAGCTGCTGACTCTTTTGGTGAAAACGCTCACTGGTTTGCCTCCCACGACAGTTTAATAAAGTTTTTAAAGCAAAAATTAAATCAGAATGTCACGGTTTTAGTGAAGGGATCACGCAGTGCAAAAATGGATATAGTAGTGAAAGAAATAACCGAACATCAAATCGATAATAAGAAATAAAAACAGGAAATAAACCATGTTGCTTTGGTTAGGTGAATATTTACAGCAGTTTCACACCGGTTTTTCGGTGGTGAACTACTTATCGCTACGTGCCATATTTGCCACGATTACCGCCTTGCTTATAGCACTGTGGTTTGGCCCATATTTAATTCGTAAGTTACAGGAAAAGCAAATAGGTCAATCGATTCGTGATGACGGACCGCAGTCTCACCTTAGTAAAGCAGGAACGCCTACTATGGGTGGCGTATTGATATTAATATCTATCGCCATCAGTACGCTTTTGTGGGGTGACTTAAGTAACCATTATATCTGGGTAGTTCTGCTGGTTACTATGACTACAGGCATAGTGGGATTTGTTGATGATTATCGTAAGGTGGTGCAAAAAAATTCACGGGGACTACCAGGGCGTTGGAAATTATTTTGGCAAGGTATTATTGCCTTGATTGCCAGTGTGTATTTGTACGTTTCTGCTGCTGGACCTGCAGAAACCGGTTTAATCGTACCTTTTTTTAAGGATGTATTTTTAGATCTTGGATTATTTTACGTAGTATTGAGTTTCTTTGTAATAGTGGGCACCAGTAATGCCGTTAACCTGACCGATGGATTAGATGGTTTGGCCATTTTACCTACAGTAATGGTGGGTGGCGCATTAGGTGCTTGTGCCTACTTAGTGGGTAATGTGAATTTTGCTGAATACTTGTTTTTACCCTACTTGGAAGATGTAGGTGAGGTGGTGGTATTTTGTGCAGCCTTAATGGGCGCAGGTATTGGATTCTTATGGTTTAACACGTACCCCGCACAAGTATTTATGGGTGATGTAGGTTCTTTAGCACTAGGTGCTGCGCTGGGCGTGGTCGCGGTAATTGTGCGTCAGGAAATATTATTATTTATTATGGGGGGCATTTTTGTCGCCGAGACAGTTAGCGTTATTTTACAGGTGGCCTCTTTTAAAATGACCGGCAAGCGAATCTTTCGCATGGCGCCTTTGCATCATCATTTTGAATTAAAAGGCTGGCCTGAGCCTCGGGTTATTGTACGTTTTTGGATCATAACGTTGTTTTTAGTCCTGCTTGGCATGGCTACATTAAAAATTCGCTAACACCAAATAATAGATAGGTAGAATAAAACGTTGAGTATTATCACCACTGATCAGCAAATTGTTGTCGTCGGCCTGGGTAAAACCGGGTATTCGGTGATCGCTTTTTTTGTGGCACGCGACATAAATGTAGTGGCCATGGATACGCGTGAGCAGACACCTTTTAGTGATTTAGTAAAAAAAGAATTCCCTCAGGTAAAAGTGTATTTAGGCGGGTTGGTACAGCAGGTTCTTAATAGCGCCTCAAAAATTGTGGTAAGTCCGGGTTTACCTTTGAGTACACAGGAAATTCAAGTGGCCATCCAGCAAGGGGTGCCGGTGGTGGGTGATATACAGGTGTTTGCAGATTATGCTCGCGCCCCAGTCATTGCCATTACCGGCTCCAATGCTAAAAGCACCGTTACATCACTTGTAGGTTTAATGGCGCAGGATGCTGGGGTGAACGTGGCAGTGGGTGGGAATTTAGGAACACCTGCACTTGACTTGATCGATGACGCAATTGAATTGTATGTGATGGAGCTAAGCAGTTTTCAATTGGAAACGACGCCAGCTCTTAAAGCAAACGTGGCCACGGTACTTAATGTAAGTCCTGATCACCTAGATAGATACGACAGCTACTTACACTACCACCAAGCCAAGCATAAAATTTTTAACGGCTGTGAAAGCGTGGTTATTAATCGTGATGATGCCTTGTCTGCTCCTATGTTGAAGCCAGGCGTTAAAGTCACTTCTTTTGGTTTAAGCAAACCCGACTTAAAGCAATTTGGCATAGTTCAGCAGGATTCAAAAGAGTATCTAGCAAAATTTAATGAATCGTTACTGGACGTATCAGCTCTTAAAATTAAAGGCAGTCATAATCGCAGTAATGCGTTAGCAGCATTGGCGTTAGGCGAGGCAGTGGGTCTAGATACAGAATCTATGTTAGGAACCTTACAAAAGTTTACGGGTCTTGAGCATCGATGTCAGTGGTTAAAAAACAGTAATGGGGTTGATTACTTTAATGATTCCAAAGGAACAAATGTAGGCGCTACCGTGGCAGCGCTCGAGGGGTTGGGGCCGGAAACCCAGGGCGATATTATATTGATGGCGGGCGGCGTTGCCAAAGATGCCGATTTCTCCCTTATGAAAGCGGCCGTTAAGCGGTATGTCAAAACCCTTGTATTGTATGGTCAGGATAAACTTTCTTTGGCACAGGCCCTTGAGGGAACAGCTGAAATTAAATTAGCCAATAGTTTTGATGAGGCTTTTAAGTTGTCTAATAGTATTGCGCTATCTGGGGATGCGGTTGTGTTATCTCCGGCATGTGCCAGCTTTGATATGTTTAAAAATTTTGAACATCGGGGAGATTACTTTACTGACCTGGTGGAGGCCCTATGAGCTCTGCTACTCGTACAGCTAAGTCCGAGCCTATTTGGCAGAAAATAGATTTTAAGCAGGCATTGATACTTGATCGATCATTAATCTTTGCAGTTATGTTATTAGCCGCCCTAGGTTGGTTAATGGTGACGTCGGCCAGCATGGATTGGTCGGAACGACACTTTGGTAACATGTTCCATATTAGTATTCGTCATGGAATATTCTTGTTGGTAGGCGCATCGGCTTGTTGGCTTATGATGCGTATCCCATTGGCAATATGGCGGTCGGTCAGTGGACTGTTAGTGGTGCTGGCATTGGTTTTATTAGTGGCTGTATTAATACCAGGAGTCGGCCGAGAAATAAACGGCAGTATGCGTTGGTTATCGCTGGGTATTATGAATGCGCAGCCTAGTGAATTTGCCAAGCTGGCGACAATTTTGTATATGGCCAGTTACTTAGACAGGCGTCGTGAAGAAGTGCAGTCTAAGTGGTCAGGCTTTATTAAACCGCTATTTATACTGTCTCTTTTGTCTATTTTATTATTGCTTGAACCCGATTTTGGTGCAGTGGTGGTATTGATGTTATCCACACTAGGTTTGTTATTTTTAGGTGGGGTAAAAGCTGGACAGTTTATATTGACGGCGGTTGTTGTCGTGAGTTCATCGGTTGCGATTCTCATGAGCCAACCTTATCGATTAAAGCGGTTAACCGGATATTGGGAGCCTTGGACTGAGGAAAATGTGTATGGCAGTGGTTATCAATTAACTCAAAGTTTAATTGCTTTTGGTCGAGGTGAATTTACCGGTGTGGGTTTAGGAAACAGTATTCAAAAACTATTTTACTTGCCTGAAGCTCATACCGATTTTGTATTTGCTATTTGGGCAGAAGAAACAGGTTTATTAGGGTGTTTGATCATATTAGGGTTGTTTACTTTTGTCTTTTTAAAGGCAATGTCATTGGGGCGTAAAGCATTTGAAAAAGAGCAATTCTTTGCCGCCTATGTCGCTTATGGTGTGGCCTTGTTAATTGGCTTTCAAGCTTTTATTAATTTAGGGGTTAATGTGGGGCTGTTACCGACTAAAGGTTTAACCTTGCCTTTTATTAGCTATGGTGGATCGAGTCTATTAGCCTGCTGTATTGCTTTAGGTTTGTTGTTACGAGTGCACCATGAAATGGCTGCTCAAGGAAAGGGGATGAGTCATGAAAAAAAATAACATATTAATCATGGCCGGTGGTACTGGCGGCCATGTTATTCCCGCTTTAAGTGTCGCTCGTGAATTAACCAATAAAGGTTACCAAGTGCATTGGCTGGGCAGCATTAAAGGCATAGAAAATGAATTAGTGGTTGATGCGGGTTACCCTTTACACCGTATTTCTATATCAGGCTTAAGAGGCAGTGGCGCATTAAAACTATTACTGGCCCCTTTGCTTATTATCAAAGCCTTGTGGCAAACCTATAAAGTTTACCGCCAGGTAAAACCTGTAATGGCGCTGGGGATGGGAGGCTTTGCATCGGGCCCTGGTGGGTTGATGGCTTGGTTGTTAAGGGTGCCTTTAGTGGTGCATGAGCAAAATGCAGTGGCTGGTTTCACCAATAAAATATTAAGTCGCTTTGCTAAAACAGTTTTACAGGCATTTGATCAGGCCTTTAAAGCTAAAGGCAATCTTCATACAGTGGGTAACCCTGTGCGAAATAGCATCATTGAAATTGAAGAGCCTATTAAACGTCTAGAAAATCGTGAAGGCCCATTGAATGTATTGGTGGTGGGTGGAAGCTTAGGCGCGGTTGCGTTAAATAATGTAATTATTGAGATGATGGCGATACAACAAGATGTTGTCAGTATCTGGCATCAGACTGGAGCGCGTAATTTTGACGCGGTAAAGGGCGGTTACGCGTCGGCCAAAATTGAAAACGTAAAAATTAGTGCGTTCATAAGTGATATGGCTGGTGCGTTTGCATGGGCTGATGTGGTTATTTGTCGTTCTGGCGCATTAACGGTCTCTGAGTTAATGGCCGCTGGAGTCGCTTCGGTGCTGGTGCCTTATCCGTTTGCGGTAGATGATCACCAAACGGCAAATGGTCAATTTTTAGTAAATCTTGATGGCGCTATTATTTGTCAGCAGGCAGATTTAAGCGCTACGTTATTATTGGAAGAGTTAACCTTATTACAGAAAGATCGAAACAGGATTTTACACATGTCCTGTGCGGCTCGATCACAGGCTACAGCCGATTCTGTAAAAGTGGTTACAAATTATTGTATTGAGGCTATAGATGACTGACGAAAACAAAGCAGCACAGCGTTGGGATATACCTGAAATGCGACGAATTCGCCGAATCCATTTTATTGGTATTGGTGGCGTGGGAATGTGTGGTATTGCCGAGGTGTTATTGAACCAAGGCTATGATATATCGGGTTCAGATTTACGCCAGTCAGCTGCGACCGATCGCCTTACGTCCTTGGGTGCCGAAATATTCTTAGGGCACAAAGAAGATAACGTCACTTCGGTAGATGTAATGGTGGTATCTACCGCAATTAATCAGGAAAACCCTGAAATTAAATACGCCATAGAGAATAGAATCCCCATTGTACGTCGTGCTGAAATGCTGGCCGAATTAATGCGTTATCGCCACGGTATAGCCATAGCCGGTACTCATGGTAAAACCACCACCACTAGTTTGGTGGCTTCAATATTAGCCGAAGGGGATAAAGATCCCACTTTTGTTATTGGCGGGCGCTTAACCAGTGCGGGTACTAACGCCAAGTTAGGCGGTAGCCGATATTTAGTGGCTGAAGCAGATGAATCAGACGCTTCCTTCTTACATTTACAACCCATGGTATCGGTGGTTACAAATATTGAAGCAGATCATATGGATACATATGGTGGTGACTTTAATAAATTGAAAAAAACGTTTATTGAGTTTTTACATAACCTGCCATTTTACGGTTTGGCCGTGTTATGTGTTGATGATGAAACCATTAAAGAGATATTGCCGGAAGTAAATCGCCCAGTATTAACGTACGGCTTTGATAAGAGTGCTGATTTTTATGCAGTCGATTTGCAACAAGATGGAATGTTCACATCATTTACCGCCAAGCGTCCGGGCGATAAAAAAGACTTAAAAATTAAATTACGCATGCCGGGTAATCACAATGTATTGAATGCCTTGGCGGCAATAGCGGTAGCCAGTGATGAAAAAATAGCCGATGACGCAATTATACGTGCACTGGAAAAGTTTCAAGGTGTTGGACGCCGCTTTCAAGTGTGCGGTGAGTTTGCCTTTAAAGGTGATCAAGTTATGTTGGTAGATGACTATGGTCATCACCCCACTGAAGTGGAAGTGACTATTCAGGCTATTCGCAACGGTTGGCCAGATAAACGTTTAGTGATGATGTTTCAGCCGCACCGTTATAGTCGTACTCGTGATTTATACGAGGATTTTGTACGTGTTCTAAGTGATGTAGATGTTTTGGTCTTACTGGATGTATATTCCGCCGGTGAAGTAGAAGTGCCGGGGGCGGATGGTCGTTCTTTGTGTCGCAGTATACGCCAGCGTGGCCGAGTAGATCCCATATTTGTTGAACGCGGTGGTGCGGTGCAGTCGGTACTGAAGGATATTCTACAGCCAGGTGATTTATTAATTACCCAGGGTGCAGGTGACGTGGGTGTTATTGCGTTGGAATTGGCTCAAGCATTACCTGGGTTGTTGGAGTCTATGGATGACTAACGCGAGCACTCAAACAATGGGTAAAGTAGCCGTATTATTGGGCGGTGAAAGTGCTGAGCGTGAAGTCTCTTTGCGTTCAGGTGATGCCGTATATAAAGCACTCATTGCTCAAGGTATTAACGCTGTAAAAGTGGATACTAAAAACGATTTAATTAAGCAACTTGATGCCCATAAATTTGATATGGCGTTTATTGCACTGCATGGTGTAGGCGGTGAAGATGGCCGTGTACAGGGTTTGTTAGAGTTTTATGGCCTGCCCTATACTGGCAGTGGTGTTAAGGCCAGTGCCATATGTATGGATAAGTGGCGTACAAAACTTATTTGGCAAAGCCTGCAATTACCAACACCTAAATTTGAACAAGTGGGGTCGGTAGAGTCGTTAAATGCATTTGCAACGCAAGTGGGTTTTCCTTTGATGGTTAAGCCTGCATTGGAGGGATCTAGTATCGGTATTAGTAAAGTACTTGAGGCGGCTCAATTACCGGCAGCGTTTGATTGTGCCAGTAAAACCAACTCACCTGTGATGGTTGAGCAATTTATCAGTGGCAAGGAATACACAGTAACCATATTGGATGGTAAGGCATTACCCGCTATTCAACTAAAGCCGGCCAACGATTTTTACGATTACGAAGCTAAGTATCTTCAAGATGATACTGAATACCTAATACCGTGTGGCTTGTCGAGTGAAAAAGAGCAAGAGTTGCAAACCCTAGCGCTGCAAGCGTTTGTGGCACTGGATTGCCATGGCTGGGGTCGGGTCGACTTTATGCAAGATGAAAATGGTAAATTTTGGTTGATTGAAGCGAATACAGTGCCAGGCATGACCGACCACTCGTTAGTGCCAATGGCGGCAAAGGCTGCCGATATTAGTTTTGAGCAATTGGTACTGAAGATCTTGCAGGCATAACAGGGTAATGAAAATGAAAGCCAAGGGTGCGGTTCGAATTAAAAAAAGCCGTGGTCCATTCATTAAAATGGATTGGCTGGGTTATTTAAAACCAGTATCTATAGTGGTGACAATAAGCTGTATTTTAATGTCGGTCGTGCTTTTGATCGTGCAGTTGGTTAATAAGGATATTACCGAGCTTAAAATAGACGGCCCCTTTAAACATGTTTCACAAAATCAGATTCGCTCTGAGCTTGAAGGTGTTTTTCCAGCGGGCTATATCACGCTAAATATTGAAGAGGTGGTTGAGAGATTATTGGCGATGCCCATGGTAGCGCAAGTAGAGGCAGAAAAAGTTTGGCCAAATACGTTAAAGTTAACCATGCACGAAGAAAAACCAGTGGCCATTTGGAATCAAAAAAATATGTTGAGCCAAAAAGGAGAAATCTTGCCTTTGGCATTGGCTCAATTACAATTGCCGCAATTAAAAGGGCGCTTGGGTGAAAGCCGAATCGTCATGCAGCATTACCAATTGTTTAATCATTGGGGAAAACGGCATCAGTTAACATTGCAGGCGTTAAACAATACAGCGTCAGGTTGGCAATTGATTTATGGAAATGACTTTCAAATATGGTTGGATAGCTCACAGGCTATGCAAGGTTTACAGCAATTAGAAGATGTATTGTATCAATTTGAGATTGAACGGATTCATCGTATAGATTTGCGCTACGAACAAGGATTCTCCGTGGCTTGGAAAGAAAAAGAGCCAGCCGTGGGGCAGGGATAAAGAGATAATAATATGAACGCAGCTGCAGAGAATAAATTGATTGTTGGCCTAGATATCGGCACCTCAAAGGTGGTGGCGATTGTAGGTGAAGTGTCTTTGGATGGCAGTATTAAAGTGGTGGGGTTGGGAAGTCATCCT
>MAAA01014230.1_pt1 | contig 14787 bp, 11 predicted proteins | sample 1115971 | NCBI WGS metagenome assembly MAAA01 (sample SAMN04961123, study PRJNA320927) | seawater metagenome | isolation source: sample BD02T6 sea water enriched with oil for 6 days | place: USA:Gulf of Mexico | collected 2013-07-27 | reverse complement strand
TGAAAATCTATTGGCCACATTATAGTGGCATTGCTAGTTATAGTGGCCACTTACCCTCACTTCCCGTTAGTATTTTATTCAATTCATCAGACTGGTTTATTTTGGCTATATACTATCTAGCTGTGTAGCTGTGTAGCTGTGTAGCTGCATATTTATTCAGCATCTCAGCGCAGGAGTATGCCAAACGAGTAGTCCAGATACAGACAATATAAACCAAGACGAGCTTGATACATGGTCAGATATTCTAAAGTAACTTCACTCGTGCTTTCAAGCGCTGGACTGGAATTGCGCCACGGCTATATCGAAAAACTAATCCCTTCTAGATACCCGAAAAAGTAAATCGTAAGATGCTGCCTGGTATGACGGCGACGATCAGCACGATCGTAGCGAGGTCCAGGAAAGTGGGATTAACCAAACTGGTGTTTATGGTTTTAAACAAGGTTATTAGGGCAAAAGTAACAATTATTCCGACCCTGTACCCTAAGCCTTGAATTTAATTAACTTATGTTGGATCCGTAAATTTAGGCGCACGCTTTTGCATGTTGGCCATCACCGCCTCAATTTGGTTGGGGGTATTAATGAGGGCGGTTTGTGCAACCGACTCGGCTAATAATCCCGCGGCGGCATCTCTAGGAATTTGATTATCTATGAGGCGCTTGGCGGCACGAATGGCTTGCGGATTTTTATTGGCAATTAGTTGCGCGGTTTCCAACGCATCTTCCAGTGGAGTGGTGGTTAAACGCGTGGCAAATCCGTAATCATTGGCCTCCACGCCGCTAAAGGTGCGAGCGGTGTAGGTTAATTCGCGAATGATGTCCTCCGGCACAAAACGGCTCCATAATTGGGTGGCGGACATATCGGGTACTATGCCCCATTTCATTTCCAGTATGCTCAGTTTACTTTCCGGGTGAATATAACGCATGTCGGCACCGGTGATAATTTGCAGGCCGCCGCCTAAGCAGACCCCATGCACTGCGGCAATTACCGGAACCGGCAGTTCATACCAAACCCAGGCTGCCTGTTGAAACAGGTTGGCAATGCCATGGGTACGCTCATCTAGGTTGATTTCACCCAACCTCTTCATCAATTTCATGTCGATGCCGGCGCTAAAGGCCTTACCTGCGCCACTTAATACCACCACCCGTACATGTTTGTCGGCTTTGATGGTTTCGCCAACTTCAATTAATGCGTTAAATAAATCGAGATTAAGTGCATTTAAGCTGTCTGGACGGTTTAGGGTCACTTTGGCAATGCCATTTTCCACTTCATACAAAATCGTGTTGTTCATAATGTTTCCCTTGTTATGGGTTGTTAAGTCTTTTCTGAACTTAATCGATCATCGATAGGCAATAACGTCACTGTCAAATTTTAAGTTAAGAGTGCCGTCTAGTTTTGCCTTACCCAAATTAGTGATAAATTATTTTCAATGTGTTTGCTGCCCGATACTGTTATACGTGCTGCTTTTTTAATAGCTGTATGCGATCGTATTTTACGATCCGTCATAATATTAGTATGGGACTTTTTGTTGGTCATTAATCCGGGTCGGTGGAGAAGTCCGGTTTTCTCTTTTCCATAAATGCCAACATGCCTTCCTTGCCATGCTTGCTTGTATTGGTTTTTTTAACCGCTTCACGCTCTAAAGCAATGGCGTCATCAAGCGGTAAGAGTTCACCCTGAACCACTGTATTCAACACGCCTGCTATGGCCAATGGTGGCTGGGCGGCCAGTTCATGGGCAAGCTCCAATGCTTTTTCATTGAGCATATGGTTGGGCCATACTTCATTTACCAAACCTATTTCCAGTGCCCGTGGACCGGTTATTTTTTTGCCCCTAAGGATCATATCAAGGGCATGATCTCGCCCCACACAACGGGTTAAGCGGGCGCTGCCACCCCAGGCCGGAACCGTACCCAAATCCATTTCTGGCAACCCTATCTTGCAGCCATCTTCTGCCGCCAAGCGAAAGTGACAAGCCAGGGGAAGCTCAAGGCCACCGCCCAGGCAATAACCAAATAAAACGGCAATCACGGGTTTTTCCAAATTTTCAATCACGGCCAATACACGCAGGCGTTGATCTAACATGGCAAATGCATTGCCTTTTATTTTGGCGCCAACGGCGAATTGCTTTAGATTCATCCCCACAGAGAAATGTTCTTCTCCTGCACCACGAATAATAATAGACCGTACACCCTGGTCTTGAGCCAGCATGGGAATGACTTCTTCCAATTCATCGATGAAGGTCAGGCTCATACGGTTCCAGGGAGCATCATTGTTAATGATGATGGCTACTTGGCCTTCGCGCTCAATGATTAGCGATTGGTATTGATTATTCATGGCTCACCTCTTGTCAGTTAAACCTTTAAATTCTGCTGCGGTTTTAACAATGTTTTATAATTTTTAATGGGCGCTCTAAAATAAACTCTAAAAGATGTTTATGACTATTAGTAGAGCGTCCTGTTAGGGAATCGGCGTAATATTATATTATTTGGGAAGCGGATTTTGCTGTGTAGCTATTTTCTGTGACACCCAAGCCTTGCGCGTAGCTTGCATAAAGGGTTGATTTTAAGGTCGTAAAGATCGCTCGTTTCTTGGTGGATAGTGGGGATATTAGCTCCACCGCCGAGATAACTAAACTGTCTTCACTACAAACTGCATCCGCAATGCCAAATTTGACACTCTCAGGGCCGGTAAATCGCTTGCCCATTAACACCGCGTCGCGAAATACCGACGGGGTTAATTTTGCCTGCGCAATTGCCATCACCTCAGGATTAATAGCCACACCTACATCCACTTCACTGATGCAAAACCAGCCTTTGTCTTCGCGCATAATACGCCAGTCACAGGCCAGCGCCAAAAACGCACCAGCGGCAAAGGCATGGCCGTTGATGGCAGCAATGGTAGGCACGGGAAAATTTACCAAGCGGCCATACAATCTTTTAATTTCGGCACTAAACGTTTTCATCTGTTCTGGCTGGTAAGCCATGATGGCCTCTACGTTTAAGCCAGCAGAAAAAGCCTTGCCAGAGCCGGTAATAACCAACGCAGCTGGGCCATCGGCTGCGGCCTCGACGGTGTCCAGGGATTTATGCAGTGCGCTGACAAAATCCAAGTCGAAGGCGTTGCCTTGCGCGCTGTCCATCGTGAGAATATGAATATGGTCTTGCTGTGTTAGTTTCATCATCGGTCGGTCTCAATACTTTCTATTTATAAATATATTTGATCGTTGTTGCTTTGCTTGAATTAACTGTATTAGTACGTCTTATGATTATCGAAGCCCTATGGCTTCGATAAAAACACCCGTCTTAATTACTTAAGGTGCAAAAGGACGTTACGAGGTAAATGCCGTCAGGCGATTGCGGATAATATCTTCCGCGTCGTTTACAATGCGTTCAACCAAGTCTTTACAGCTGGGTACATCAGAAATTAAACCGGCCACCATGCCACAGGACCAGGCACCAGCATCCATCTCACCGTCTTTCATGACCTTAGGATAGACACCGACAACCTCTTCCATAATATCTTCAAATTTAATTTTGTCCCCCAAGGCCGTTTCTTTTTCCACCATACGCTCCACCGCACTGTTGGTTAAAACACGTTCGGTATTTTTAAGGCCACGCATCACTAAACGAGTATCCAGCTCAGACGCCTGCACGATTGCTTGCTTTACATTCTCGTGAACCGGCGCTTCTTGGGTGGCGATAAAACGCGTGCCCATATTGATACCGTCGGCACCCATTGCCAAAGCCGCAACCAGTTGTTGCGCATTGCCTATGCCACCGGAAGCGACAAAGGGAATAGACAGCTCTTCGGCAGCGCGTGGCAACAGAATCATATTGGGAATATCATCTTCCCCGGGGTGACCGCCACATTCGAAGCCGTCAACACTGACCGCATCACAGCCGATTTTCTCTGCTTTCAATGCATGGCGTACCGATGTGCATTTGTGAATAACCTTGATGCCAGCTTCCTTAAAATAGGGTATATAGGCTTCAGGGCTGCGGCCTGCGGTTTCCACAACTTTTACACCACCTTCGATGATAGCTTTTATATAACCGGGGTAATCCGGTGCGGTAAAAGCAGGTAAAAAGGTGAGATTGACGCCAAAGGGCTTGTCGGTCATTTCTTTGCAACGGGCAATCTCTTTGGCTAGGTCTTCAGGTGTTTTTTGCGTTAAACCCGTGATAATACCCAGACCGCCCGCGTTGGAAACGGCAGCGGCCATCTCGGCAAAACCCACCCAGTGCATACCGCCTTGTATAACGGGATGTTCAATATTAAAAAGTTCGGTAATCTTGGTTTTCATAGTAACTCCAATGTGAATCCAGTCGTGATTCAAAAATTTAGTAAGGTGAAATACTGCCACATGCTTGTGTTTTTAAAGCGACAAACTATGCGCTTAAATTGAATGTCAGTGTTGGTCTATCTCGCTGCGCTGTCGCTGTTGGATGGTATTTTTATCATGCCGTCTCAGCTTCAGTTACTTCTTCAAAACCAACATAATGCACAAAGTCATCATGCTCCGCGCGAACCGCTTTAACACTGTTGGCGGCGAATTCCTCATTCGGATATCCCATAGCAATACAGATCATAATGTTTTGATCGTCGGGGATATTGGCGTGCTCACGCACCACATGCGATTGCATAATGCCCTGACCATTAATGACGGTGCCCAGGCCGCGCTCACACGCTGCCAAACAAATACTGTAGGCCACCGCACCTAAATCAAAATGGCTGATGGCGGCGGGCTCTAAATATTTGTCATAGGTTAATACGATGGATACAGGTGCATCAAATTGACGAAAGCCGCGCATAACCCAATCCATTCGGCGCTTTTTGTCATCGCGTTCAATGCCCATGGCGGCAAATAGTTGTTTTGCTACGTCAACTTGACGCTGCCTATGAATGCCTTCGTAGGCTTCCTTCATGGGGAAGTCGCGTTTGGGTGGCACACCTGCCATCATATTCTCAGTATTGCCTTTTCGAATGCGCTCCAGTGGCTCGCCGGTGACAATATGCACATGCCAAGGCTGGGTATTCATGGACGAGGGTGCGCCCTTGGCGACCTCAATAATTTCTTGCAGAACTTTGCGCGGCACAGGGTCTTTTTTGTAGCCCCGGACACTGCGTCGGGTGTTAACAAGTGTTTCAAATTCCATTATGGAGTCCTCGCTTAAAAGTTGATGGTGTCGTGTATCCACAGTCACCGCTTAAACTATCTTGCTGTTGATGCGATAAGCCGTCTGCTGGGAAAAACCTAAAAATCATCTGCACGCATATTCATTAAATACTCAGCCCCTGACAGCATGACCTGTGCGTGCAGTTGGGTTCTGGGCAGTATGCGTTGGTAATAAAACTGTGCGGTTTGTAATTTTGTTTGGTAGAAAGCTTGGTCTTTCCCCAGCGCAGCTTTTGCCATTTTCGCCCACATATAAGCTAACGTTACATAACCGGAAAACATCAGGTAATCCACAGCGGCTGAGCCCAATTCATCGGCGGTTTTTTCCATCGCCGCCATACCAACTTTTGCGGACAGTTGCTGCCATTGCTCTTTTAGCTCGGCCAAGGGCGAGATAAACATCTGCAAGGCTTCTACATCAGCATGCTCGGCACAAAATTCAGCAATCTCGTCGGTCAATATTTTCAAGGTTGCACCCTGACTACCCAGTACCTTTCGTGCCAGCAAGTCGAGCCCCTGAATTCCGGTGGTGCCCTCATAAAGTTGAGTAATGCGCATATCACGCACAAATTGCTCAACGCCCGTTTCAGCAATAAAGCCGTGGCCACCAAAACACTGTAAGGCCAAGTTGGTATTTTCGGTGCCCATTTCAGAACCAAAGCCTTTGCAGATAGGCGTTAACAGGCCCAAAAGGTGGCCCGCTCGTATTCGACTGGTTTCATCTTTACTGTGTTCTTGTTGGTCGAACAAGACGCCGATATAGGTATTTAACGCACGGGAACCTTCAGCAAAAGCACGCTGACTGAGCAGCATACGACGAACATCCGGGTGCACAATAATAGGGTCAGCAGCTGCGCCGGGATTTTGGGCGCCGGTGAGTGAACGCATCTGTATTCGATCGCGGGCATAGGCCGCTGCGTTTTGATACGCCACTTCGCTTAATCCCGTGGCTTGTACGCCCACCAGAAAGCGCGATTGGTTGACCATGGCGAACATGGCACGCATGCCCTTGTCCACATCCCCTATTAACCAGCCCCGTGAAGCCTCAAAGTTCATGGTACAAGTCGCAGAGGCATTCAGGCCCATTTTGTGCTCAATGGAACTGCAGTAAACATTGTTTTCCTCGCCTAGGGTGCCGTCATCGTTGATTAAGTACTTGGGCAACACAAACAGCGAAATGCCTTTAATGCCCTCTGGAGATCCGGGGATGCGTGCCAGCACCAGGTGGATAGTATTGTCGGCCAAATCGCTTTCGCCACCGGTAATAAATATCTTGGTGCCGGTAATTTTGTAGCTGCCATCGCTTTGTGATTCGGCTTTTGTCCGCAACAGACCAAGGTCGGAACCGCAATGCGGCTCGGTCATGGCCATCGTGCCAACCCAGCTGCCATTGACAAGATTGGGCAGATATTTATTTTTCAGTGCTTGCGTGGCGTTGCGTTCAATCGCCGCAATACTGCCATCGCGACTGGAATAAATAGCAAAGGCCGGGCTGGCGCCCATCCAAAATTCCAATAGCGCGCCGCTGAGGATGCGAGGCAAACCCTGCCCGCCGAATTCGGTATTCTCACTTAACTGAGTCCAGCCACCCTCTACGTATTTTTCATGGACCTCACGGTATTCCTTTGGCACAGTGACTTTACCGTTATCCCAGCGACAGCCCTCTTTATCACCGCTATAGTTGATAGGGTGGACCTCCTGAGACGCAAATTTTCCTGCTTCCTCCAGAACTGAATTGACAAACTCCGAATTGATATCGGTCACGGCCGGAAGATGTTTATAAGTCTCATAAACATCAAACACTTCATCAAACAAGAATTGAGTGTCACGTAACGGGGCGGTATAAGTTGTCATAGTAGTCTTCTGTTATTAATAATTAGTGAAGTAATAGCGCTATAGTACTCCGCCGTCTAAACACTATGCTGTGACAACAAGTTGCAACTGATTGACCTTTTCAGGTAAAAACAGATAAATTATTTATTTCCAACGCTCAGATTAACTTACTCATATTAACTATGGGACGTCACTACCTTGAATGCCCCCGATACTATTCACAGCAGTACAGTGCGTAGCTTTTTTTTAAAGGTTAACGTCTACCAACATCACAAGGTCACAACATGCCTGCAAACGAAGAACAGTCCAATCAACTAATCACTTATGTAGAGACAAACTTAGGCAAAATATGCATTCGTCGATCTGGCGAGGGTACCCCCATGATATTTTGGCCAAGCTTGATGATGGACGGGGCCATGTGGGATGCGCAAGTCAGCCACTTTAAAGATCGCTACACGGTCGTTTGTGTTGACTCACCCGGACATGGTCGAAGCCAGCCCTTGACTGGTACGTTTACCATGGAAGATTGCGCGCGCTGCCTAAAAACAATCATGGACAAGTTAAATCTCGAAAAAGCGATCCTGATTGGAAATTCCTGGGGGGGAATGTTGGGCGCCGTATTTGCTGCTCTTTATCCAGAAAAGACCATAGCTATCGTATTGATGAATTGCACAGGTTCAAGCGCACCGTTACTGCAGAAAATAGAATATACATTGATGACCTCTATTCTCGGCTTCTTTAATCGCTTACCCAACTATTTTATTCGAAGAGGCGTCAAGGCATTTGCAGGAAAAACAACTGAAACCCATCGACCCGACGTAGTGCTTGAAATTCAGACCGCCATCTCGGCGGTGAATACGAAATCCGTTCGCTGGGCCATAAAGAGTGTTGTACCCCTGCGCAAAGACCAACATGCATTGTTGGCGTCAATCGCCTGTCCATCGCTCATTGTGGCGGGAGAAGAAGACCGAACCTTCCCTGTTGCAGAAACTGAAAAAATGGCGACCGCTATCCCAAACAGTCGCTTCGTCGTCTTGCCAAAAGTAGGTCACCTCGCCGCCTTAGAACACCCCGAACTGACAAATACAGTCATCGATTCCTTTCTGTCTGACGCGGTGATTGCAAGGAAAAATTAAACAGCACGATTTTGTGGACTAAAAACGCAGAAAAATACAATGTCATCTCTAGTATCCTTTATCGGTTCTTTTATTTTGTGATGGTTTCTTTTGCGATTGTTAATTTGGCAATCGCGATACCACTTTCTCCAGCTACCGCGTAGAGAAGATAGCTTCGATCCCCTTCTACAAAAATGGCAGGATCTCTGAGCTGATTGACCTTTCCGTAAGCCACACTGCGCGTTGAGGACTCCACCGGAGCATCCGCGCCTTCCCATGCTCGTTCGGGACGCAGCACTTCTACAGATTCACTTGGTGACCAGTCTGACCAGTCCTTATTTAGGTCAATCGTGCTGACGAGTATTCGCTCAGGCGCATCGCCGACCTGCGACCAAAAAACGTAGAGCCTTGTACCGCGTTTCAACAGCGCACCATGTCGCATGTTTTTGTTGAAAAGCAACGGGCCCTGCTCGAAGTTACCGAGGCGGTCTTTGGAGCGATAAAATTGTCCCGGCATGGCCATGCCATAGGTCATCCCATCATGCTGAAATGTTCGCATGTAAGATCGCCCCAGAACCTCTTGCCGCGCCTCGAAGCGAATACCATCGGTAGAGCTTGCAACTCTCGTGACTTGGTTTCCCAGGGATTCAAGGCCGTGGTAGTACATTATGATGCGCTGGTTCTTCTCATCAACATGCACATCGGGCGAGGCGATGTGTGGCGTGGTGGTGGTTGCTAGAATGTCATGCTTGATGCCGAGCATTTTCCCACGCGCGCGAATGACCAACTCTTGTAACATGTTTACTTCTGGCGGTTCCGTACGGAATTGGGATTCTTCCAAGCGGAGTGTGCCAGGCACATGCACTTTCCAAGGGCCGAGCAGTTCGTTCGCGTAGGCCATACGGATGTACTGACCTTTGTGATCTGCAAAATAGAGATAATAGCGACCAAGCGGATTCTCGATCCAATCCGGAACACGAATTAACGAAGGCCCCTGTATGTTCTCGCCAATACTGGGATGGCTTGACGCATCGACAATGGGGCCGCCCCCCAGGCGTTCTACGCGCACTTGGCTTGTTGCAATGCTGGTATTTTCTGCCCATGCACTGGTGAGCGCAACCAGCAACACGACCGTTGTAAGCGTTATGCTACCGAGAACGAACTTCAATTGATTCTGGCTATAGCTGAACATTTTTTTCTCTCCTATACGCCTCTGGATATTATTCTTCACTTCACGCGCTCGACCGCCGGCGGGCTCCATTTGAAGCGACCCCATAAACTTGCACAGTCGCTTAAGTACCGCTCTCTTTCAAATAATCACCGCTGAACGCGGTGATTGAATTGGGCACGTCCTGAATACTTTGGGCGCGTTTCTGGGCGGTGACATATGAGAATTATTTCGATTCCACTTGTTACTGCGCCCTTTTTTCTACATTACCTTTTTTGCAAACCCGGGATATATTTCACCAAGGTTTCTGGGTTACGGGTTTCTTCGTCAGGCAAATAAATGCGGTAATTAATTTGGAACAAACCCGATGCTGGCGATGGCAACCAGTTAGACTCGTGTCCCTTAGGCGCCCTGTTCTGAATGTAGATAGTTAACGAACCATCATTGTTGTATTTCATACCCGGTGTTCTGTCACCTATGGCGAAGCGATCTATCTCGTTACTCACTAACTCAAAGTTGCTGTTGTACATGGTCAGGGACCAGAAACCTTTCTCTTGCAGTTTAGGTGTTTCATCTTTTTCAAAATGCATCACGTATTGTTGCGAGCTATCCAATAACTGGCCCTTGCCGTCTTCGATGGTGCTAAAGTAAACAGCCTCTTCACGGTCATGAATTATCATACCCATCAAAGCACCCTCGGCTCGGTTAATAAAGTGAAAGCCGTAAGTGCCTTCGTGACTGTTGTTCCAACGAGTGTCGTATGCAGTACCACGGTACTTCGTCTTCCACTTCATAATATCTGGCGCATCCGCAATAGCACGTTTCAAACCCTTGACGGTAGCCGGGTCTAACTTGGCGGCATTAAATGGCTTGCCCAGTTCAATGCCAATGCTTTGGAACATGCCCACAGCGCCACGGGTTTCCTTACGAGGCGGGTTCTCAGCCAATAGATCGGCCATTTGCTCAAAGTAAGCCAGGTCGCCTTTATATTGCTTACGTGGCATATTGAAAGCGCTTACCCTGCCAAAACCGCCTTTTTTGCCCCAGTTGCTCAAGCCTGTGGTGTGCACCTGCTTTTGAAGTTTTAATACCGCTTCAACGTCACCAGGAACCCCTTTAACTGCCCCATAACGCAGGGCAAACCCACCACTGTTGGTAGGTATGCGGCGCAGGCTTACATCACTGGGTACCTTACCCTGCCAGTCTGGGCCCACAAACATGTAGTTACCGCCCTTGCCGCCACTTGCCCGACTACCCAGATACGGCAGGTTTTCAAGATAAGCATCGGTGACATGGCCCGACCAGTAGCGGTCAAGCACGTCTGGCACAGTCACGATGATAGGCTCGTCTTTCAGCTCCAACAAAACACCGCTGTAAATGGTGTCGTTGTTGGGGGCATAAGGCAAATTATCGGCCGAGGTGGCTAACTTGCTCATGTGGCCAAAGGTGTTAATGGGAGCACAGGGGCAGATTTCCTTAGCCATCACATAGGCCAGTTTCTTCTTGTTAAGGCGCAAGCGACGCTCACGTTCAAATAGCTTGAGGGGTAGGCCGTATATATAAGCCTGTATGCCCAATGAATAGGCCCAGTTTTCTTTGCTTATGTTATCGCGGGCTCTTACTTGCTCGGCACTGAGGTGGGCATCCGGATTCTTTTTGGCAAGGGCTGGGCTGCTCATGAGGCCCGCGCTTAGGGTTATGGTGGCCAGTGCGGCCACCGACAGCTGTTTAAACGTATTCATAGGTTCACCTAGTTGTTTACGGTTTTGGTCACTTAACGTCACTTGTCAAGATTAGTAGGCCTTGATGTATTAGGAGTCCGACCCGGTACCCTAAGCCTTGAATTTAATTAACTTATGTTGGATCAGTAAATTTAGGCGCACTCTTTTGCATGCTCCGTACTGCTATCCACAATCGCACCTTGTCAGTATCAACCTAAGCTAGGTTGATACTGACGAGCTTAGGGCAATACTTGCCACGACATGAAATCCCAGTATTGATCAATGTACTCGTTAGGGTAGCTATGTCCCCGGCCTTCAATCACAATAAATTGAAACGAGTTGTCGGCCCCCACAAAGCTATCGTCGAATAACCAGCGTGCCACAAATACCCCATCCTGAGTTGACTCCGCATAGGTGTAGTTTTCAGAGAGCCCATGTACGCTCAATTGGGCTTGCAAGCCGGCGTAGAGTCCTGGCTCAAAAATTAAAGGTTCATCGATTTCAATCGGTCTTTCCTCAAGCACGAGGCGTTCTAAAAATGGATCGTTATTACCAATAGTTAACATTGTCGACATCGGTCTTTCCGCCGCTGAGAACGGGAGCTGTACGCCGCCTGCGTTCATAGCCGCAGCAGCAAAACGTGCCGAGCGCTCGGCGGCTAAGCGTATTGTCATGCTTGCACCGTTGGAGTTACCCGTGACGTAAAAGCGTTTTTTGTCGACAGAGTGATTGGCTTCGAGAAAGCTGAACATGCTATCGAAGAAAGCGAGATCATCAGCAACACTATTATTCCCGATCAAGGCCCGCTCTGCGTGTGTTAGGTCAGCAACATCTGCTGCAGAACACATTGGGAAACCATCTTGCTCACCAAGGGCTCCCGCAGCCCACTTTGTTTTGACATCCAATACCCCATCGTTGTAATAACAGTAGGTAAGAGAAGTCGGGAAAACAGCAATGATACCTTCCGCATCGGCTTTGCTTGTCCAGTCTGTGTCGTCGTAGAACGCCTGTCCGCTGCTGCCTGTGCCGTGAACCACAAAAACAACAGGTGCTGTGGTACCAGCCGTTTCAGGCACATAGACGATAAATTCTCGATCCTGACCGTCCAACGTTATGGTATGCGTTGTTGTTCCTGTTCCTGTTGTTGGTATCTGATCCCATTGCGCCCAACTACCGGACCAGTTTTCAAGGGTCAGATTGTCAGAAAGCCAATAGCTTGGACAGGATTGAGAAATGAGACGACTGTTCTCATACTTCAGCTTGTTGGTGTTTGCTGTGTTGCCTTTTTGATTAGCTGCCGCCCCGGCAGCACAGGTAGGATAATTCAGATACTTACCCGTCTTCTTGTTCTTCAACCTGAACCAGGTCGCGTCAATGGTTACTTTCTCCCATTTAGCGCCGTCCCAGGTTACAGGGGTGGCACTCGACATTAATCCTGTATTGCCGTCACGGATCAAACGCTTGCCGCTGCCCATATTGTCGAAATAGTGGTCAGAACTTGCTGCAACAGCAGCATTAAAAGAGAGGGGGAGTAAAAAGACACTAAATCCCAGCAAAATAGCTGTTTTTTTTATTTTTTGTCTCATGTTAACTCCACCGCCATAGGTGGCGATGACGGATACGAACGTTTTTATTATTTTCATGTGGTTATCCTCTGGAATCTACAGTTTTTAATTAATCAATCAATACGCTCTTTCCTTAGAACGGCTCACTAGAAAAGCGAGCCAAGGTATTTTTAATCATGCAACCCGGTATTCGTATTTGGTGCTCGGGCAGGTATTAGCCTACCCGCTAATGACACGATGGATATATGTTCAATTTACCGTTTGTCTTGTCATTTTTATAAAACCTTCGAGTCATTCAGATTTTTCTGGGGCACACAAAAAATTGAAAGTGCCGTGCGACTTCTGGACGTCCGAGTGTTTCGGAGTCAGTATCAACCTAAGCTAGGTTGATACTGACGAACTTAGGGCAATACTTGCCACGACATGAAATCCCAGTATTGAGTGTCACGTTACGGAGCGGTATAAGTTGTCACAGTAGCTTTCTGTTATTAATAATTAGTGAAGTAATAGCTCTATAGTACTCCGCCGTCTAAACACTATGCTGTGACAACAAGCTGCAACTGATTGACCTTTTCAGGTAAAAACTGTTAATTTGGTGCTTTACAAAATCTATTTTAATGACAGGACTTCACGACCTTGAAGGCACCAGAAACCATTCACAGCAGTACAGTGTGTGCCTTTTTAGCGGGCTGCCAGCACAATGGCGTTGACCCCGCTGACATTCTTAAAAAAATTGGGTTCAGCGCTGATATATTGACCGACACTGAGCTAAGATTTCCAGCCAATAAGCTGGGCGAATTAATCTTAGCCATATCGCATACATTACAAGATGAGACGCTGGGTTTTATGAACCGCCCTACGGACACTGGGGGGTTGGAAATGTCAATTCACGCAATGATTAGTGCCCAGACTTTACTCGAAGTCGTGCAACGTTACATCGCTTACTGGGGGCTGCTTCACACTGATAGCGTATCGTCCATAGAGGTATTGGGGGACGAGGTGCATGTGATTTTAAACTTCTTTGGCGACAAGGCCATAGATCGATCCAGATTCATTACCTGGACATTGTTTATGTGTGTGCGCGTGTGCAGTTGGATGGTCAAGAAACCACTATTGCTCGATCGAATGCTTTTTACCTTCGATGAACCCGAGGACCTGGCAGAATACCATGATATGTTTTCAACCCAATTCTATAGCAATCAAAAGGTGAATAGCCTGGTATTCAATAAGCGTTTTTTGGATTTACCTGTGTTACAAACGCCGGAAAACGTGCCTGCTTTTGTTAAAATTCTCCCGCACTTAATGACGCTAAGCCGTGTAGACGACAGTCTTAGCGGTAAGATCCGTCGAATGTTACAAAGTGCTGAAAATATCGATGCCTTGCCGTTAAAAACCATTGCCGAACACTTGAATACCAGCCAGGACACGGTGCGACGCCACCTCAATAAAGAAGGCAGTTCTTACACAGAGATAAAAGAGAGTGTGCGCCGTGACCTGGCCATTTACCACTTACAGCGCAAAGCGACACCCATAAGTGAAATTGCTTTTCTTCTGGGATTTTCTGAACCCAGCGCTTTTAATCGTGCCTTCAAAAAATGGACTGGCACAACCCCGGGTGATTGCCGCAGAGCGGCGCTGTAAAAGCTGACAGGTTTACTGCGATAAATGGCGCTGATATTCTGCGGCCGCTGAAAACAGGGTTTTAAGCCTGCCTATGCTGTGTTTATTGCACCAGAAAATAAATTCATTCCAATTAATTTTGCCCCCCCCCGCCTTCGAACCTGTCCCGAGGTTCTGTTGAAATCATTTCTTATTAATAGAGGTGCCCTTTACTGCAACCATTTCAGATCTATAATCAGCGCTCAGGCAAGCTGGCCCTCAATAATTTTATAACGAAAATTACGCGGAGTGGTTCCTGTTGCGCGTTTAAACCAACGGGTGAAATTACTCTGGTCACTGTACCCTAACATATTCGCTATCTCAGACAGCGGCCTTTTATTATGAGCGATCAATTTCATGACTATCTTAAGGCGGCAATCATTTAGCATGGCAGAATAGCAGGTACCTTCATCTTTCAATTTTCGTTGCAATACGCGTGGGCCTATTGCCATTTTTTTAGCAACCGTCAGTAAATCTACCTCACCAAAAACGATGTCCTGCATTATGTATTCTTGCACACAAGTAGAAGTCGCATTCATACTTAAAACTGC
>MAAA01014229.1_pt1 | contig 14820 bp, 16 predicted proteins | sample 1115971 | NCBI WGS metagenome assembly MAAA01 (sample SAMN04961123, study PRJNA320927) | seawater metagenome | isolation source: sample BD02T6 sea water enriched with oil for 6 days | place: USA:Gulf of Mexico | collected 2013-07-27 | reverse complement strand
AGCACTGATATATCGCTAGGGAGTAGCACTAAACTGTCTTTGTAACAGTACTGCCCTTGTATCATGTGCCAAGCGGCAAGGATTGTTATGAAAATCACAGTAGTAGGTACAGGTTACGTGGGCCTATCAAACGCCATGTTGCTTGCCCAGCACAATGAAGTAGTAGCCCTAGACATAGACCCTGCAAAAATAGCGCTATTAAATGACCGGCAATCCCCCATCGCGGACGCCGAGATAGAAGATTTTCTTAGCAATAAACAAATCGACTTCACCGCCACCTTAGATAAAGCCCACGCCTACGCTAATGCCAGCTTTGTAATAATTGCCACCCCCACCGATTACGACCCAGACACCAACCACTTTAATACCGCCTCGGTAGAGGCTGTAATAACAGACGTACAGCAGTACAACCCCCAAGCCACGATAGTGATTAAATCTACTGTACCAGTGGGTTATACCCAAGGCATAAACCAAAAATTTAACTGCACCAATATCTTATTCTCCCCTGAATTTTTACGTGAAGGCAAAGCCCTGTACGACAACCTACACCCATCACGCATAATAGTGGGCAGCGATAATAGCCAAAACCAGCAAGCGTTAACGTTTGCTAATTTATTGGCCCAGGGGGCAACAAAAGAAAACATTACCATTTTACAAACCAACTCAACCGAGGCCGAGGCAGTAAAGCTATTCTCTAATGCGTATTTAGCCATGCGTGTATCTTACTTTAATGAGCTGGATTCATACGCCGAAAGCCACGGGCTAGATACCAAGCATATTATTGACGGGGTAGGGTTAGACCCCCGAATTGGTAACCACTACAACAACCCATCATTTGGTTACGGGGGATATTGCCTGCCCAAAGACACCAAGCAGTTATTGGCCAACTACAAAGATGTTCCTAACAACATGATTAGCGCGATTGTAGACTCTAATACCACCCGCAAAGATTTTATTGCCGACACCATAGTTAAAAAGAACCCAAACGTGGTGGGTATTTACCGATTGATTATGAAAACAGGCTCCGACAATTTTAGAGCCTCTGCGATCCAAGGCATTATGAAACGCATTAAAGCCAAGGGAATAGAAGTGATTTTGTTTGAACCTGAACTGACCGAGGATGAGTTTTTTCATTCTAGGGTAATTAAAGATTTAGACCAGTTTAAAGAAATGGCCGATGTGATTGTGGCTAACCGTATGGCGGATGTTTTGGATGATGTGGTGGGTAAAGTATATACCCGCGATTTGTTTGGGAGTGATTGATGTATAAATCATTACAGGCAGGTAGGGCAATAGCGGCAATACTGGTGGTTTTATTTCATCTGAGTGCTGCGATCTCACTTGAAAAGTACTTTGGTATTAAAGAATTTTCTATTCCTTTCTCATTTGGTTATTCAGGGGTTGATTTCTTCTTTGTGCTTAGTGGGTTTATTATTTTTCATGCGCATAAAAGTGACTTTGGTCAGCCAGGTAAGCTGGTGCCTTATCTCTATAAAAGGGTAACTCGGGTCTATCCTGTCTATTTGATTGTGTTTATTGGGGTATACGTATTAGCGATAATCTCACCTCAATTACGAAACTCTGTACCGCATGATGTGTTATTGGTGGTTAAGTCTATGTTGCTTCTGCCACAAGATAAGAGCTTAGTAGGTGGGACTGGCGCTCCTGTGTTGATTGTTGCTTGGACGCTTCAGTTTGAAATGCTTTTTTACCTTGTGTTTTCATTAGCGATTGTAAACAAAAGGCTGGGTGTTGCGGCAATATTGTTATTTATATTGTTATCATTATATCGCCTTGTGGGGCAGGAATATGAATTCCCCTTAAACTTTATAGCTAGTGAATATGTATGGTTATTCCTAATGGGCATGTTAGTGGCTAAATTTACTACTTTAACGCGGGGTGGTTTAGGGCTTGCGAAAGTGCTTGCGGTTTTTGGGGGCGCGATTTATTTCATTGTATCTTTAGGGGTTATAATGGAGCTTGATGAATTTTCAGAATTTAATCGCACAATTGTCTATGGAGTAGGTTGCAGTTTTATAGTAGCAGCATTGGTAGTATTCGAAAATAATGGGAAAACGTTTTTGGGACATAAAACATTTCAATTGTTAGGGGCATCATCCTATTCCTTGTACCTTATTCATTTTCCCTTGATAAGTATTTTACTTAAGCTCGCAATGATTGCAGGGTTAGCTAGTCTTGGTTTTTTTGGGGCGGTATTATCATTCGTTTTAATATTAATGGTATGCATCTTTACATCTATAGCTTTCCATCTGGTTGTGGAAAGGCCAGTTTCAGAAAAGTTAAAATCTGTAATGGTATATAGGGTGGAGAAAATATGATCGCATATACTTGTGACTAGTCGGCTTAGCTGAGGATTGGTTTTTTCACTCTGGATTTGTGAAAAGTTTGGCGCAGTTTAAATGTGAGGCTGATGTGATTGTGACTAACCGCATGACGGATGTATTGGCAGATGTGACCGGGACGGTTTATAACCGTGATTTGATTGGGAGTGATTGATGGCATATATAGTAAAAACCACAATAGAGCTTGTTGTAGCCACAAAATGATTGCAAGCATTCTATCTAAATTTAGGAAAGGTACCGGTGGTTACGCAACACGAAGAAACTCGCGCCTGTTGTTTTCTATTGGTACCTCGGTATTGGCTAAGTTTATTGCCATTGGTTCGACGCTTATTACTATTCCTTTAACGCTTAACTATTTAGGCGTTGAGAGCTTTGGCGTGTGGATGGTGATATCTGGCGTGGTTGGATTTATGGCTTTTAGTGATCTCGGCATTGGGATGGGCTTACAAAATGCGTTAAGTAAGGCCTGCGGTTTAGATGATTTAATTTCGCCAAAATACTACATAGCCAATGCCTATTTGATCCTCATCGGGCTATCGTCTTTATTAGTGTTATTGCTTTTTGCCCTGTTTGCTGTGTTGCCTGTAGAAGAGTTGTTTAAAATTGTGGATCAAAGTCGGCTGTCTGATGCCGTAAAAGCCCTTAAATACAGTGTTCTTGCGTTTCTACTGGGAATACCAATAGCACTGATACAGCGTATATTGGGTGGTTTACAAAAAACCTATGTGGCTAATAATGTGGTGCTATTAGGCAGTCTTTTAAGTTTGCTTGCTATTTTGTTGGCGGTTTATTTTGATTTGGGTTTGGTTGGACTATCTGTTTTGTTCGTATTGTCACCCATTGCTACTTTACTATTGTATAGTCTGTACTTTTTCTATAAAAATCCAGAATACAGACCCAAAATTTCAAACCTTTCCAGGAAGCACATATCACCGATTGTCTCCGCTGGAGGGTGGACTGTATTTGTACAAATTATTTACACTGCCAAAATGAACATCCCCACAATGTCTATTTCAGCCTCACTGGGATTATTGGCTGTTGCCGAGTATTCAGTGGCCCAAAAATTAACTGGTCTTGCAGCAACCATGATTGGTATGGCATTGCAGCCTTTATGGGTGGTTTATGGCGAAGCTTACCACCGAGGTGACCGGGAATGGGTAGAAAGCACCCTTAAAAAATCGCTGAAACTGGTTATATTATTAACTGTATTGGCTGCCATAGCCTTCCAATTTGTCGGGCAGCCACTTATTGCTCTTTGGTTGGGTGGTGAGGTTCTTCCATCTAAAATTTTAATTGGGTGTTTTTCATTGTGGATGATAGCTTCAACAATAAATATTTGTTTTGCAATGTTGCTTAATGGTACAGGTAACTTTAGAAACCAAGCTATATTTTCTTGTGCTTGTGTAGGATTGGCGTTGGTATTAATTTCAGTTTTTTCAAGTGAAGTAGGGACCGGGGGAGTTATTTTTATTGTCTTTTTTGTGGCAGAGCTAATATGTATCCCTATGTATTATTTTGAGTCTAAGCGTGTGCTTTTAGGATTGAATGATGGAAATAAATAAGAACAGCTTAAAGTGGTTTCTATTTGGTCGGGCACAAATGAAAAAAAGGGTGCAAGGGTTTCATGCACATTGGAATACTTCAGTTTCACCAAATTCAAAATTTGAGGAGTATGTGAATGTGTTCGATGGCTCGGTAATAAACTCCTCTAATGTAGGGCGATTTTCGAAGATAATTAGCGCAAAAATTAGTCATGCTAATATCGGTGCTTTTGTATCACTTGCCCCTCGGTGTTGTATTGGCGGTGGTGGTGATCACCCTTTGAATCAAATATCGCATCATTCATTGTTCTATAGTCCGAACATGCAACAGCATCCTCATTTAAATTTAGCACAGGAAGATAAATACACTGGTGACTTACAAGAAGTTATCATTGGTAATGATGTCTGGATCGGCTCTGATGCGGTGGTAAAGCATGGTGTGACTATTGGTGATGGCGCTGTAGTAGCGGCAGGAGCGGTAGTTGTGAAAGATATTCCACCCTATGCCATTGTTGGGGGTGTTCCAGCTAAGATAATTAAATTTCGGCATAATGAAGAATTAATAGAGGCATTAATTGAGTCGCAATGGTGGAACTGGCCTGTCGCGGCGCTACAAGTGATTTCAGATGGGTTTGACCGCAACACTGCCCTTACTCTTGAACAATTTGAGTGTGTGAAGAAAAAAGCGTTGGTGTTTCTAAAGTAAAAATTAACTATATTAGTATTTTGAGTTATTTCGTATGCATTGGTTTTTAATATTTATTATCGGCATTATTTCAAGTCAAAAGATAAACCTATTTGGTGAGGTTTTTCTTGGGGAGATTTTCTGTGCGGTAATATTGTTATTTAATATAAGGTCTATCCGCTTGCCTTCTGGTGGTAAGTCAATGTTGGGCCTGTTATTACTTTGGTTTGTAGCCCAGGTGACGGCAGATATCGTTAACCAAACGGACTTTATTAAAGCGATTAAGGGAATACTGGCCCCTGCCTTTGTAGCCATGATCTTGCTTGGCCTCACAACCGCATTCTATGAACGCAACAAGTATCTGCCTTTATATCTTTTAGGTGTATTCGTGGGGATGTGGCTTAGCCGTGTTGTAGGCAGTGACTTTTACGCATACAACCCTTGGAAGTGGGGTTTAGGCTCCTGTGTGGCGCTGTGCTTTTTTACCTGGATTGAATTTTATTGTCAGCGTAATCGTTCGCTTTACTTGGTGGTAGGCTCATTAGTGTTTGTGGTTATATGCATGGCTTACTCGTCCCGTTCGCTGGCTATGTTCATGCTTGTAGCCAGTGTAATACCCGTATTTTCTAGTCATATTCTGCGACTGAATTTTTATCGCCGTATGCAGGTATCGTCGTCGGGTACATTTCAGCTTTTTATTATGATGTTACTGGCGGTGTTTGCACTGGATAGGGTTATGGTAAATTTATTCACATTCGGACCTTTTTTAGATTTACTCCCCGCGTTAGATGCAATGAAATACAGCATGCAGGCTGAAAGTAAATGGGGGGTGATATTAGGTGGGCGAACAGAATTACTTGTGTCGTTTGAGGCGTTTTCGGACTCCCCTATTTTAGGGCATGGCTCGTGGCCCGAGAACTCATATTACACTTATGCGCATCTAGATGTAGTGGATGTCTCGGGCGGTATGCTGATGGATTTGGCGGCTGCCGAGCGCAGAATCAGTTCATTTTTAATACCAACCCATTCATATCTCATGGGTGCTATGGTTTGGGGTGGTTTTTTTGCTGGTCTGTTTTGGTTTAAAATATTGGGTATGTCATTTTCTGGATTTCTTAATGAAAGAGTAATTTCTTCTCCGTTGCTTTTATATATAGTAATTGGGTTGATTTGGAATATTTTATTTTCGCCCTTTGGTGCAGATGCTCGCTGGCTCTCAACCGTTTTACTTTGGGTATATATCAGCATGCGATATGATTTTAATGTTAAGGCGGATTAGTTTGTGAAAATTGCAGTGGTAACCATTTCATTAAATCAAGTCAGTTTTTAAAGCATGTATAGCCATCATATTATCGCAGTTAAAAAGTTTGGCCTAGTTAGGCGTTGAATTAGAATATATGGTAGTTGCCCCTGGCAGTACCGATGACAGTCGTGAGCTAATTAAGTCCTATGGGGATGATTTTATAGCTGTGTTTGCGAAAAATTCGGGACCTTCAAACGTTTTAACTAAAGGCTTTTCGAAGGTGCCAGGTGATATCGGCTATTTCTTAAATTCGGATGATGCCTTTTTTGCCGGACTGTCTCGTTTATGTGGCAGAGGAATATAAGCCGAAATATGTATGAATGACACTCTTTGCCCCCGTACGTGTCATTTTTACTCGTTTAATTTTTGTGGGATATATTGTTCTCACCCTTTGTGGCGGAAAGAAGAATTATGAATGCTTACTTTTTGGTTGTCTCTATTTGGGTTCTGAATGAATTTAAATGAGTATAAAATGTTAATTACAGGCTTTAGATATGAAAATTTCAATTGTTACAATTTCTTTTAATCAATGCTCTTATCTCAAACGAGCCATTGATTCTGTATTACGCGAAAAGGCTGATGGGCTTGATATCGAATATATTGTTGTTGACCCTGGTAGTACAGATGGGAGTCGTGCACTTATTGAATCTTATGGAGATCAAATTGTAAAAGTATTTAAACCTGATGATGGTCCGGCAGATGGGCTTAATAACGGTTTTTCTGTAGCGACAGGAGATGTTTATGGGTATATTAATGCCGATGATGCATACCTTCCTGGTGCAGTTTCAGAGGCTGTTAAGATTATGGCTAAACGTACAGATTTGGATGTTATATATGGTAATAGTTATATTGTAGATGCAGCTGGTAAGGGTGTTAAGCGTTTTTCATCAAATCAATTTAATTTAAAACGATTCGCTTTTGGAGGGGTTGTTATTTGCCAGCAATCTACTTTTTTTCGTAGTGAATTTTTCAAAAAAATTAAGGGCTTTAACTCAAATAATTTTACAAGTTGGGATGCCGAGTTGGTTATCGATATGGCGATAGCTGGCGCAAAGGTGAAATGGATAAATAGGTATTGGGCTATTTTTGCTATTTATGACGGAACGATTACAGGGTCCCAACGAATGGCAAAGCTGAGTGTGGTTAATCGTAGTAGGGTATTTAAAAAAATAATGGGTAGAGACTCTAAAGAGTTTGATGTGCTAAATCGAATTGGTTCTAAGTTAATTAAATGGACATTTAATCCCGTGTCTTTATTGATTCCTGTTTTTGTCAAACTAGGTATCGAAAGGCATTTTGTTTCAAAAATTAATTATAAGTTAAAAGGCTAGTAATTATAGGTTTCTATTCGTTAGAAATTCCCATTGTGGAAGGTATTACCCATAGGAGTATGAATTATGGAAAAGCAAGATTTTGATGTGCGTTGTGGGACAGGTTCAAGCGGGCACCATTTATTTGGTTTTCATGACTTGATTGCGTTTAATAAAAATGGTGACAAATTGTTGTCGCTTGAATTGGATGTTATTAATAGGCCGCCACTTCCCGGCGAAAAAGCTGGGGTAGGTTATTCTATCTGGGAGGAGGGACGATTTGTTAAGCTAGGGGAAACTAATGCTTATAATTTCCCTCAAGGTGCTCGACAGCAATGGCTGAGTAATAATACATTTATTGTTAATAATCAGATTGGGAATAATTGGGGGTCGGAAGTTTATGATGTAGATTCAGGCTTGAAAATTGAGGAATATGAATCTACAACTCATTGTGTGATGAAAAATTCACAGATAGCTTTTGGTTTAGATTATAGCAGGCTGCATAGATTAGGCGGATATGGGTATATCGGTTTAGAAGATATTGGAAAGAATGATGCGGCTCCAAAAAATCAAGGTATTTGGAAGCTAGATTTAAACTCGAAGAAAAAGTCATTATTACTTTCTATTAGTGAGATTGCTGAATGTGATAAGCAGACGAGTGCCAGTAATGGTTATCATCATTATGTGACTCACTTAGTTATAAATCCATCTGAGACAAGAATTGCTTTTTTGCACAGGTTTTTCCTTTCTGATGGTGGTATCCGCACTCGCTTAATGACAGTTGGTACAGACGGTTCGAATTTGCGATGTATTGCAGTTGGCTTTTTAAGTCATTTTGATTGGCAGGATGATTCTACGATTTTCATTTGGGGAAGGGCGGGCGGCGGGCTTGATGCTTTACGTTCGAATGCTATATTGTCTAGCCCTTTAATATTACCCTTCCTTAAGCTTGCAAAAGGGATGGTTCGTAAAATTATAAGCAAAACATCTAATCAATTGTCAATGTCATTTCTGTTGGTGAAGGATTCTGATGAAGCAGAAATTATTCCTGTTGCAGAAGGGGTGATTGTTGAGGATGGGCATCCAATGTTTAATCCTGTCAATAGAAATATAATTGTTAACGATACCTATCCTAACGATCAAAAACTTAGAACATTAATGCTTTATTTTTTCAAAGAAAATAAACGCTTTGATCTTACTGAATGCAGAATGATTGATGAGCAGCCAGATTCTACTCTTTTTAAAGAATATACTCTAGGTTGTGATTCTAATGTGTTGGAACTAATGTCCCCAGAATTATTTAGTTTTACAAGATCTGGCTTGCATTGTGATTTCCACCCACGCTGGAATGCAGATGGCACGATGGTTGCCTTTGATTCTATCCATGAAGGGACACGACAAATATATGTTGTAGATGTTAGTTCATTAGTGAATTTATAGTTAATTTTGATGTTGGATTGTAATTCTTAGAAATGATTGAAAATGAAAAAAAATAAAAGCATATTAGTTGTCCAGCCCTATTTAACAAAATATAGGCTCCCTGTGTTTCAGGAGTTATCGTGTGATTATAATGTTACTGTTGCAGCGACTTCAAATGATTCATACGGGGCAATAACAAAGAACGAACTTGGTGGGATATCTTTTCATCCTTTAAAAGAAAAACGTGCTCTTTCGGGACGTATCTTTTGGCAGGTAGGGCTGTTGTGGCTTATTGTTCGTATAAGACCAGATTTAGTCTATTTTACGGCGAATCCTAGGTACTTAAGCCTTTGGTTTTCTCTTATTTTGTCAAAGTTATTAGGTTTAAAAGTAATTTTGCATGGGCAGGGGCTTTACAATAAATCGAAGGTGACACTTTTATATCGCCTGCAGTATGGTTTGTTTTCAGCTCTTTGTCACAAATATATTTGTTATACGGATAGCTGTAAAGATTCATTACGCTCTATGGGTATATATAAAAAGTCTGTTGTTGCTGAAAACTCTATAATTAATAAATTTCCAATTAAAAAAATAACTAATAGTGAAAAAGGTCTGCTTTATATCGGTCGTTTGAGAGAGGGTTGCAATATTGAATTTTTAATAACGGTCGTTGGCTTATTACAAAAAGAGGGCGAGAGTGTTAATTTGTTTGTAGTTGGCGGCGGCGATGAATTAATCAACCTGAAAACTAAATATGTAAATATGTCTTATATTCATTTTTTGGGTGAAGTATATGATGCCAAAGAAATTTCAGACATATCTAAAGTATGTTTTGCTGGTTGTTATCCTGGTGATGCTGGCTTAAGCATTTTACATTATATGTCTTTAAGTCTTCCACCTATAGCGCATTCTAATATGACATCCCATATGGGGCCGGAACCGAGTTATATTATTAATGGTGAAAACGGCCTTTTATTTGATGTGGGTTCTGTGAACTCGCTTAAAAATACAGTTAAAAATATAAAAAACAATTCAGAACTACGACACTTGCTGCAAAAAAAATCATATGCAACCTATGAAAAACTAACAAAGCCTAATCTTGGTCAGCGATTGCTTGCTGTCATCAATGATGTTTTGGATGCTAACAAATGAAGATACTTAGAGTTGTTGGTTCAATGGATCCACGACATGGTGGTGTTGTTGAAGCTATTAATCAGGCTGCACAAAGTTTTAATAATGAGCGGCATCAAATGGATGTGATGTGTTTTGATTCCCTTGACTCTCCATGGGTTAAAAGTAATGAATGTTATAAAATACACGCCATTAACAAAGGTAAAACAAGCTACAGCTTTCACTTTCAATATTTAATATGGTTATGGAAAAATGCAAAAAACTACGATGCTGTTATTCTTGACGGCCTATGGTTGTACCTAACCTGGGGTGGTTACCTACTTAAATTATTAAAAGTGCCTTATTGTGTTTTTACACATGGTATGCTGGACCCGTATTTTAACCAAGATAAGCTCAAATTCATTAAAAAATTACCTTTTTGGTTTATGGTTGAACGAAATGTCATAGCTGGTGCAAGTGCAACGATATTTACCTGCAAAGAGGAAAGCATGCTGGCTAAAAAGTCTTTTCCTTTTTATAGCGCTACACCTAAGATAGCTACATTAGGAGTGGAAGGTAATAGTAAAGGCCAAGTTGTATTGGCTGATATATTTTATAAAAAATGTCCAGATTTAAAAAATAAACGTTTCGCGCTTTTTTTAAGCCGTATAAATAAAAAGAAAGGTATCGATCTGTTGATTGGTGCGCTTGCTCAACTCAAGGGTTTGCCTGATGATTTTGTTATTGCCATAGCAGGCCCCGATAGTGCTGGTCTTAAGAATAAGTTGATAAAACAGCTTGAAGCATTGGGGATATCTCAAAAAGTACATTGGCTAGGGATGCTTCATGGTGATTTAAAATGGGGCGCTTACCACGCCTCAGAAGTGTTTATATTACCTTCACATCAAGAGAACTTCGGGATTGTCGTTGCAGAGGCATTGTCAACCGCTACCCCTGTACTAATAACAAATAAGGTAAATATTTGGCGAGAAATTGAGGTTGCTCAGGCTGGGATTGTTGAAAATGATGATATTCAAGGTGTTAAAGGTTTATTGCGGAAGTGGTTGTCGCTAAAAGTTGGAGATAAGAAAATAATGAGTCAACAAGCTTTGCTATGTTATGAAAATAATTTTTCTATTAAATCGGCTGCATCAGATTTAGAACGGGTTCTTTTAGAAATATCTGGCCAGCGAGTTGAGGTTGAAAATGCTTGAAGCTAAGAAGAAGTCATCTTTAGGGTCTCCCGCATTCTCAAAATCTAATAAGGTGATGCGCGTGCTCTGGGCTGTAATTTATTATAGCTTATTCCGTTTTTCACCTGTTCCTCTTTTTTCATATCGTAGATTTATTCTGCGTATGTTTGGTGCAAAAATAGGCCGTGGCTCAGCAATATACCCTTCGGTTGAAATCTGGCTTCCATCTAATTTAGACGTCTCAACTGGGGTGGCGATTGGTCCAAAATCAAAAATCTACAATCAGGGGGGCATATCAATTGGGAAAGATGCCATCATCAGTCAAGGGGCGTATCTTTGTGCGAGTACACACGATTACGATGATCCATTGCATCCTCTGTTATTAACTCCAATATCAATCGGCGAAAAAGCGTGGGTTTGTGCAGATGCTTTTATTGGACCTGGGGTTTCTGTAGGAGCTGGTGCAGTTATTGGTGCGAGAGCGGTTATGACTAAGGATGCATTATCATGGTGTATTTATGCTGGAAATCCATCGGTTAAATTGAAAGACCGGAAGAAGTTTTGATATGGAACAAGAATACCTGCCTACACAGACAACTCCATTTTCTACAAAGAATAAAATCAAAGCCCGAGTGTGGCGTTTGATTTGGGTGTTATTTTATCGTCCATCACCATGGTTAATGTATCGTTACAGAGTTTGGTTGCTTAATGTATTTGGCGCTACTGTTGATAGAACAGCGCACCCAGAAAGCAGTTCTTTCGTTGAATTTCCGTGGAACCTAACTATGGGGGCGCAGGCATCTATAGGTGAAAAAAGTTGGATTTACTGTTTGGATAAAATTCATATTGGTAAAAACACCTGTGTTGGTCAGGGATGTCAATTGATCACAGGATCCCATAATTATAGAAGTTATAATTTTGAGATGATTACGGCGCCAATTATTATTGGCGAGGGGTGTTGGCTGACCAGTAATGTAACTGTTTTGATGGGGGTTGAAATTAATGATTTTGTAGTTGTCGGTGTTAATTCCTTAGTATCAAAAACGATACCTAAGAACAGCGTTGCATTTGGGCAACCTGCCAAGGTCCATGGGAAGAGGTTCGCATAAAGCATGAGTGAATTATCGGTCATAATATTAACCTATAATGAAGAACTGCATATTAAACGCTGTATAGAGTCATTGAAACTTGTAACAAATAATATTTTTATAGTTGATAGTTACTCTACGGATAATACGGTCGAAATTGGTAAAGCCCTTGGTGCTAAGGTTTATCAGCGAGCGTGGAGAAATTATGCTGATCAATTTCAGTGGGGGCTTGATAACTGTCCTATAGATACTGAATGGGTGATGAGGATGGATGCCGATGAATATATCGAGCAAGATTTAGTAAAAGAGTTACCCGCTGCATTGTCCCGTATAAGTAATAATGTAACGGGTTTTTATATTCGACGTAAATATTTTTTCTTAGGGTGTTGGGTTAAATATGGCGCAGTTTATCCCTTAAACTTATTAAGAATTTGGCGCACAGGAAAAGGGCGCATTGAAAATAGGTGGATGGATGAGCATATTGTCCTAAATGGCGAGGGTGAAACATCTGCAATGTCTGGGCATATTGTCGATGATAACCTGAATAATACTAAATGGTGGACGGAAAAGCATAATGCTTATGCTGACCGAGAAATGATTGATATTTTAGATAGAAAATACAACCTTTTCCCTGGTGATGATTCATTAACCGTTAGACATGATAGTTCTCAAGCTAAAATTAAGCGATTGGTGAAAGAAGGGTTGTACAATAGGCTACCTATTTTTGTTCGCCCTTTACTCTATTTTTTATACCGTTATTTTTTGCGTCTAGGATTTCTAGATGGAAAAAGCGGTTTTGCTTTTCATTTCTTCCAAGGTTATTGGTACCGTTCTTTGGTGGACTTGAGGGTTTACGAAGCTGAGCGCTTAATTGTTAACGCTGCTGACAATAATGAAAGAATAAGGTTATTGAAAAAATTTACAGGCTTAGCTCTGTAGAATGAAATTCCTCCTATATTCCATCAACCACGCCCCAGAGCTTACCGGCATTGGTAAATACAATGGCGAGTTGGTCCCTGCATTGTTAACCCGTAACATCGAAGCACATGTTTTAACAGCGCAACCGTATTACCCCGAATGGCAAATCCATAAAGGTTTTAAAAATTTTTGGACTACCAATAATCAAAAAGGTGTGCCTGTTTATCGTTGCCCGTTATATGTGCCTAAAAAAGTCACCACCCTTAAACGTCTTATTCACCTTTCCAGTTTTGCCTTTAGTTCGGCGCTGCGTTTGATTACGCTATTGCGTTTAAAGCCCAACGTGGTGTTTTTAGTGCAACCCACCTTATTTTGTGCCCCAGCAACTTTGTTGTATTGCAAGTTAACAGGTGCTAAATCTGTTATGCATATCCAAGATTTTGAAATTGATGCGATGTTTGGTTTGGGCTTAGCGGGTTCCCATAAAAATAAAAGCATTACCACCGAGGCACCGAGTAAAGCAGGAGGGATGAGCAAAACACCTGTAGTAAAACGGATTATTCGTGCAGCCGAGACTTGGTTGCTTAGAAGGTTTGATGTGGTGTCGTCTATTTCTTATAGCATGCTGGACAATGCTAAGTCTAAGGGAGTAGATGAGTCTAAGCTGCTGTTTTTTCCTAACTGGGCCGATACCAACTTTGTAACGCCACAGGTATCGGGTGATGCTTTAAGAAAGCAATGGGGCTTTACCAGTGCCGACAAAGTAGTGCTGTATTCTGGCAATATTGGGCAAAAGCAAGGGTTAGAAATAGTATTAGATGCGGCGCAAGCTTTAAAAAATAGGCCTGAGGTTAAGTTTGTTATTGTCGGCAGCGGTGCTTATAACGAAACCTTGCAGAAAATGGCGGCTGATAAAGGCCTTACTAATATTCAGTTTAAACCGCTGCAAGCTTGGGCATTAGTGCCGCAAATATTATCCATGGCCGATGTGCATTTGGTGGTGCAAAAACGCGGTGCCGCCGATGCGGTACTGCCTTCTAAGCTTACTAATATTTTGTCGGCAGGTGGGCATGCGCTTATTACAGCTGATATGAATACCGAGCTGGGTAAAATAGCCGTTAAATACCCAGGTATATATCAGTGTGTTGAGCCTGAAAATAGTGAAGCGTTTATAGCTGGGTTGATTGAGTGCTTGGCAAAAGACACCCGGCAGGTTAATACCGTTGCCCGTGATTATGCGGTGGCGAATATTAATGTTAATACCGTGATTGATCGATTTGTTGATGAGATGCAGGCATTGGTGAAGCATTAAGCAAGTGTTTAGGGATGGCTGATTGGTTGAAAGGCAACCAATCTCGCAATTAACCTGCCGCAGGTGTTATTATGTATGCCATTACTAACAGTTTTGAAGCCTGCCGTGCAGTTTAACTGGTGAAGGCTTAATAAGGTGCTTGCAACAGAGGTAAGGTCTGTAGATTGGCAGCCCGCTGGGGTCTTACGGTAAGCGAAGTGGCTTTTAAGGCTATATTGTTACAATTTTCATGCTTTGTCGCTTGAACGATGCTGGTTTTGCATTATCTGGTGGTGTTGCGTTAACAAAAGAATTTACTTTGTCGGAAGGCGCTGCGCTTTTCCTTCATTGCCGGAAGGCGCTGCGCTTTTCCGACCTACGTTTGAATATAATATATAGTTTTATAAGGGAGTTGTTATGTCTGAAGTTGAAAGCAAAAAAGTTGCGTTAATTACTGGGGTTACTGGGCAAGATGGCTCTTACCTGGCTGAGTTGTTGCTAGAGAAAGGCTATGAGGTGCATGGTATTAAGCGCCGTGCTTCTTCTTTAAATACTCAGCGTATTGATCATATTTATCAAGATAGCCATGAAGAAAATGT
>MAAA01014228.1_pt1 | contig 14821 bp, 15 predicted proteins | sample 1115971 | NCBI WGS metagenome assembly MAAA01 (sample SAMN04961123, study PRJNA320927) | seawater metagenome | isolation source: sample BD02T6 sea water enriched with oil for 6 days | place: USA:Gulf of Mexico | collected 2013-07-27 | reverse complement strand
GAAAGCGTTACAATATTCTTATGCCAGTCTTGTAACTTCTTTGTATATTCAATGTAATGCTTGCGCTCAATGTCATACACTGTTACTGATTTCTTTTCCATTTTAAGTATCTATATCCAATAAAACTCTCATTTTAATGGATAGATAAACTATAATCCATCGTATTAAACGCCACCTCATTAAGAATTATTTACAAGCATTATCAAAACAATAATCACAGCGAAGCTTCAGCATATGAGTTGCAATTAAGTTTTAATAGTTAGTTAATCAAGTTAGATCAGAAGCTTAATAGGAATTTGTGTATTCACGGCTGGCGAGGGTGAATGAAACGCTTTTTGTTTTGTTCATCATCGGTAGTCTACAAGGGCAGAGATGTGGATTCTAATAGCCCTGAATGATCTGGTTCATTACCTTCACAGCCCTCAATGATAAATGAGCTATACCCTTCGGCTTCCGCTAGGTGGGAAGCCTCATCAACCGATTCAGTCAGTACAAATAGATACTCAGCATCAATATTTGAATATGAAATAATTTGGTACATGTTTAATTTTGAATTCATTTTAATTCCTTAAATTCTAGGCACAATTATCCCGACCTGATTACAAGGATTTAAAGGGAATTAATCACACACGGAGTTAGTATTTTAAGTTTCAGAGAAGAGAAATCATGCTGACAGGAGACATACACAAGAATGTGCTAGGCAGGGTATATATTTAAAGCAAACCTCTCTCGGCCATACTTACGCTATTAGCTCCGCCAATAACAATATGGTCGATAACGCGAACATCAACTAACTTAAGGGCTTCGATTAGGCGCTTAGTAATAACAAAGTCAGACTTGGAAGGCTCTGGAATGCTAGAGGGATGGGTATGAGAAAAACTCACAGCTGCGGCATTATGATGCAGGCAGCGTTTAACTACTTCTCAGGGATATACAGCAGCACCATCTATAGTCCCTCTGAAAAGCTCTTCGTAGCCCATTACTTGATGCTGAGTATCGAGATAAACAACACTGAACATTTCATGTTCAAGTTTTGCTAACTTTAAGTTTAAAAACTGAATTGTTTTTTCAGGAAAGGTTAATTCATAAGTCCGAAAGAATTGCTCTTCCAGAAGACTCAACATCAAAGAATACATCTCATCTTTTTATACAGGTTCTGACAAAAGGAGTTTGCCATTTTTAGCTTTAACTAAAACAGGATTGCTAATAGGGGAATAGGCTAGGGCTGTAAAGTTTGTCATCGTATAGACTCCTTAATGGGTTAAGTGTCTATATACGTTCAAAGCATCCAGGGGGTCCGTTCCCGACCCCTCCCGCCTTTATATAACTAACATATAGACACACCTGGTCTACACACAAGCGATAACATCTATATTTCAATATAATTTCAACCACAAATAAAGGGTTTTGAATCAACTAGCTTTCATATTTATATATTTTCTATTTTGTCATTTCGTTCCAAAGTCACTTCAGTTTTTACCTATTCTGAAACTAGTATTAACTACAGCATTCTATCCACAAATTTGGACGGTTCCCATATCAATACATTGAACTCTTTTGAAGCCCTACGAACTCACCCCATAAAACTACTAGCGCTCTACACACACCATTAACACCTGGTTTTATATACAGCCAATGGGACATATATCATTTGTTTGGCGCCAATGCTGAAATAGTCACACTAGCAAAGCTACATATTCTATATACAGACCTAATTTATAGGGCTTTCATAACGCCAATCAATTGTTTTTTTAAATTTAGCTGTTATGGTTATGGATAAAATTAAACTAGCCAATGGATTTGCGTGTAAGTTATTAAGAGCAAAGGAATGATGCCTAACCTGGCCATGTACATTCTATTATCTGCGCTTATTCCACACAGCTGCACTACAAAAAATAGAGTTACGACGTCATGTATAAAGCGAATAAAGTCATCGCTATTCACAAGTTAAGTATTTCAAAAGAAGTTGTTAAAGTACAGCTAGACCCTAATTGTAATTTCCAATTCAATAGAATAACCAACGGCCTAAACGAAAATTCCCTGTGTAATAAAAAGTTCATAGAATGCATATTTTAGATTATGAGCGACTAATACTCGCGCTTACAGATATCAATTTGGAAAAACTCGTTAGAGAGTGGGCAGAATGCCAAAAGACGCTATATAACTCTACTCAACGGAAAGCAGGGGCCGGTGATTTAGGTAGGGATGTAGTTGGCTTCTATACACCTCAAAAACACGAGGGAGATTGGGATAATTATCAATGCAAGCAATATAGCAAGACCCTCCCCACAGCAAATGGAATGTTAGAAATAGGGAAAATTCTTTACCATGCATCTAAAAATGAATTCGTAACACCTAAAAACTATTACTTTGTAGCACCAAGAGGTGTAAATAAAAACTTAGACAGCTATATATCTAACCCAAGCATATTTAAAAAATCATTGATTGATGGCTGGGACTCATACTGCAGATATAAAATCGTCCAAAACGGCGACATACCTTTGACCAAACACATCAGAACTGTAATTGATACCTATGACTTTTCTACAATTGATGTAATAGATATAGATACAATGGTAAACGATGAAAAATTTAGAGGGATATTAGTACATTGGTTTGGAGGTGACTTACTACCTCCACCAATCGGTGAAGTACCAATTGAAATTCAAGAGCGTGAAACAAAATACCTAGACAAGGTACTAGATTCATATAGCGACCATGACAACACCCCCTATAACAAGATTGATGACATAATTGAACATGAGTGGTTTCATACTGACTTTGAGATGCAAAGGGAACGCTACTACAGCGCAGAAACGTTTAAGTGTTTCTACAGGGACAACACCGTAACAGAAGTATTAAAATCATTTGAAAAAGAAATAATTAGTGGTGTGATCAGCACTTCATTAATGAAATATAGCAACGCTTTTGAGTGCATGTGTAAAGTTATGGAGCAAGCAGCAATAATAACGCCTTCAGGAAAGCTTTCCCCTCATGCAAAAATAGATGTTAAACAGGGGTACTGTCACCACTTTGCAAATATTGACAAGCTAAACTGGAGACGCAAGTGATGGATAACTCAGTCAGCGTTTTCAACTCATACCTAGAGGCAGGCGTAAGAACCATAGCACTCTTAAATGCTCATCACCCACATAGCCTAGATTTTGAAAGCTTAATTAAAGTTGACTACATCATAGTCAATACAGGGGAGTTTAACGGGCCAGAAAACATTCACCCCTACACCCCAAATAGAATTGGAGAACTTGCTGCAAGACGAAATGTAATAAGAATAGGAATCAGCTTAATGCGTAAATTTGGCATGATTGAACTAGACTATTCTAATAGTGGCATATATTACAGAGCTACAGAAAATGCTCACCCTTATCTAAAATTAATGAGAAGTCATTATTCAAAACGTTTACTGTCTTCGGCCTCTTGGCTTGCGCAAGAGTTAAAAAACCATGAATTCCGGAACTTTGATTTGGCTATATCTGAGATGACTTACTAATGACAAAAATAAATGGAAGTATAGAAGTAAGGGAAATTAAATTTACTGGATTGGATGTAGAGCCAAGTTTAATTAAATTCGAAAAGCCTGTTCAAGTTTTAAATGGAGCATCAAATACAGGGAAATCATTTCTTGTTGAGGTCATTGATTACATGCTGGGAAGTGAATCAATAGACAAAATAAAAGAAAGTTTGGACTATGACGAAATTTCAATGAAAATATTCGTAAGTGGTAAACCATTTACTATTTACAGGGGGTTCCCATCACCAGTTTTTGAAATTTATAAGGGACACACTAATTCAAAAAGTAACGATAATTTCCTATCTTACTACAAGACAGGTAAAGCAACACAAAAAGTAGGCAATATTAACGACTTTTATTTAGGTGAAATGTCTCTTCTAGATAAGGAAGTTTCAGCGAATCTATTTGGCGAAAAAAGCAGAATCACGATTAGGCTATTGTCACGAGTAATAGTAACTAATGAAGTAAAGATTATCAGTCCAGGTTCACCAATAGAAGCCGGCGATAGAACAGAAAATAGTAAGAACAAAAATGTATTCAGATTCCTATTAACAGGAATTGATGACGGAAAAACTCAGACTATAACTAGAGATAAAGAGTTCAATAGCGAGATAAAAGGAAGAGTTTCCGTTTTAGAGGAGGTCATAAGTGAGCTGTCCACCGATTTATCATTCCCAAAAGAAGGCTTGGACAGCCTTAAAGAAAGAGAAATAAAGCTTACAAAGTCAATAGATGAGCTAGTTGAACAGATTTCTGAAGCACAAAAAGGACTATCCGAAGTTGTAATCGAAAAAAACCGTACAGCCAAAGAACTTATGCAACTCAATGAGAGACTTAGTATTTTAGTGGTCAATCGCATAAACTTTGAACAACTATCAAAAATATATACAGCTGATATTGAAAGACTTCAGTCACAGGAAGAAGCAGCTTTTTTACTGACCGCAGGACATGAAGGAGAGTGCTCTGTATGCGGCAGCCAGTCCCCATTGATATGCGATGACTTAACTGAGGTGAATCAACTCGCAAGTGCTTCTATTGCGGAAATTAGAAAGATAAAGAAAAAAGACTCAGAGCTATTGAAAACAATGAACTCACTTGATCGGCAAAGGAAAGCCCTAGATGATGACATTCAATATCTGACGGTAACACTGTTAGACCTAGATAGGATATCGGCCGATAGAGCACCTATATTAAAACAGAATAATAAGGGAATGTACGACCTAAAAAGTGAAAGAAATTTTATTGAAACTGACATATTGCTAAGGCAGCGTATTAGAGACCTTCAAAGAAGACTTCAGGAATCTGAACTATCTTCGGCTCCTAAAAAATATAGTGCTAGTGATTTTTATCCAGACGATAACATAATAGAAAATTTCTGTAATATATACGGTAACATCCTTAAGGATATTGAATTCCCTGGAGATCACAACGTTACTTTCGATTACAAACGATTTGATGTAGTTATTGGAGGAAATCCACGTCATTTAAATGGCAAGGGGGTAAGAGCAATTCTAAATTCTGTATTTAAAATAGCCTTACTCATTCACTGCCGAGAGAAAAATCTATTCCACCCTGGCCTACTTATACTGGACTCGCCACTTCTTACATATAGAGACCCCTTGAAAAGTAAACACGGTGAATTAAACGAGGATGAAAAAGAACTGGCAAAATCAAAGATCAGTTACCGATTTTTAAATTACTTACATTCCATTAGCGATTTAGCACAATTCATAATCATTGAAAACATAGATATCCCAGCTGGCTTGGAAGGCATGGTGGGTGTTGAAAGCTTCTATGGGAAAGGTGCATCTATCGATGAGAGATATGGTCTTTTTAATAAGTAAAATACTCCTTTATCAAACCGGGTAACTCTCTTTTAAGAGAATTGATAGGTTAAGTCCAATCTAATTCAGCTAATAGCACCCTGCATGTAAGTTCAGGCAAGGTGCTTCATTTAAAATAAGAAGCAGTAAAAGTGTTCAATTATCTATATTATAATTTCTTAATTAAAAGCCCAAGCGCCAAGTCATCACCTGCACCTACTTTAGTATAAATAACAACACCACCATCGGGACTAACTGCACCAAAAATACTACCAGCAATAATAATCCGGCCACCGCTATTAACTGAATAACCAACCTCTTCTCCAGTATCTGGCGTACCAGCTGAAATACTCAACTCAGAATAAACAGCATTACCAGCACCATCAAAGTTGTAAGTGTTAAATGCAGTGTAAGGCTCGCTATCTAAAGTACCGCCATAATAATCCCCGTTAATTGTGCTATCTGACAAGGTCGAGGATGATTTAACACAAACCGTAATTCCAGTATCTGAGTTAATATCATATTGAACCAAGCTTAATACCGTGGCGTTATTTGCAATGCCGCCTTTCAGTGAATTATTATTACCCGTAATACTTAACATTCCTTGGCTAACGCTGTAATTAAAACTCGTTAGCGTTCCTGAGTCACCATCTGAATCTCTGATTAGGGTTTGAGTACCACTGCCATTACCATCTAAAACAATTTCATAGATTGTTGAATACGGCTCACTATCCAGTGAGGCACAATAGAACTTACCGTTAAGACTACTATTGGTGACAGAAGAATCTATTTTAGTGAATATGGATATGCCCACATCGCCATCAGCAACATTGGTGTCTACACCCATCATCACAGCCCTATTTGAACTGCTTACACCGGTACTTTCTCCGGAGATAGCCAGTAAGCCATCACTGGCAATAGAATAGCTCGTACTGCCTGTCTCAAGGGCATCTGTGGTAGAGGTATATAGTTCCTCGAAAGTAATGTTGCCATCAGCCAGAGTAACCTTACTCAAAGCACTATAGCCATCTGGTAAATCTAATTTAACTTGATAATACTGTGCTTCAAATAAGCCATTCTTTTCTAATTCACTTTCAAAGTGAGCAAGGGCATCTTGTGAGCTGACTAAATCTTGAGTTGCGGTGTATTGACCAGCATTCGAAATTAAATTAGTAACTGCTGATAAGGATTCAAACTCTAAAGAGGTAAAGTCTACTTGTGTCGCTGCTGCCTTTGCAGCATCAGTAATGGTTATGCCATTAGCCGGATTACCATCAGCATCTAAGGTTTGTAGTAAACGAATCATGTTTAAGACAGTGGCGTCAGAGGCATCTTGCGCATTGGCAATATCGATAGGGGTAACAGTACTTTGTGCTCTGGTTACTGGGAATTTTAAATCGCCAATAGAGAAGGTGACCGTTTCACCAGGAATATATTCATACTGGCCAGATGAGTTAGTTACACCGCTTCGTGTTTCAGTTTGGTAATCGACATTGATTACAGGGCTGTCTAAAAATACACCTATTTGAGTTTCTTGTGACTTTCCTTCAGAACCATCATCGCTATTAGTGCTACCACCCCCTCCTCCGCAAGCAGCTAATAGGGATAAGGCTGTTATGCCAATAAGTTGTTTAGTGTTTTTCATACTAATTCATCCACGCCCTTCCATTTAATTAAGGCCCGACTCTGGGCGCATATAGAGCCTAGCCCAGCCTCAACCACTCAAAGGGCTATGGCTTCGCAACCTGAAAACATCAAAGGACTTAATAGGATTTAATATCATGTACGTCCCTAATTCGGGTACAAAATAGCATGTACCGATAATAGGGACAATGAAAAAGACAATTACCAACGTGAAATATCAAAAGCTACTTGAGTGGTTAAAATCTGCTCGTAATGAGCAAGGCCTGAGTATGCGTGATTTAGCAGTAAGGCTTGACGAGCCTCATTCTTTTATTGGGAAAGTTGAAACGGCAGAGAGGCGTTTAGATGTACGAGAGTACGTTGAGTACTGCCAAGCCTTGAAGCTCGACCCACAGGTAGGGATTTTGATTTTGTCCTAGATACACTGCCATCACTAACTTGGGCTATTTGATTAGCCCAATGGTTAATAAATTGAAAGTCACTTACACCAAATAACCTAAAGGTTACTTAAGTATCGTTATTTTCAAGTTCAGTTAAATCCTCGACCCCTGCCATGTCAGCAAGCATTTTAGTATAAATTCTAAGGCTAACTTCTAAGGCTAACTTATAGCTCTTCAAGCTCACCCCAAAGAAGTAATTTTCCTTTTTATACTAACATTGGTGATCCAAGCCGCAATTTTGTGAGGTTTACACATCACTTTTAATTCAACTTAACCTAGTCTGCAAATAGGGAATTAGATAGTTCAGACTTAGTATATTGGTAAGCCCTACAAAATTTATAGTAGACCTTTAATATTGAGGGATTTGAGGGATTTGAGGGGTCGACTCCCACCCCATTACAATGATAAACAGCGGCAATAAATCACCAAAACTATAATTTCTAGAAACGACTATAAATTTTGTATTATATTAAAGCCTTCGCATTTACTACAATATCCGTTCCGATATGCCATAGTCTCGAAAACTTTCTATTATCTTCAGCTGCAGAGCCAACCTTGATAATCATATCTTCTAACTCAGCATTACTAATAAAACTCTCTTCAGGCAGTCCTTCGTGAGTAGGCATTGTAAGTGAAAAAGGATTTTCATTACTCTCAATCACCTCTTTCTTTGCTTTTAATAACTCTTTAAAAGCGGCTGCATATTTTTCTTGCGGTGTCATTCTATATCTCCAAATTCATTTAGTGATGAAAAACTATTTAAAAATTGATTGGATTTTTCATTTAAAAAGTCCGCTGGATATGGTGTATTTTCACCAACAACGCCAGCATAAAAAGATCTTTGTGCTTGATTTAGATCCAACAGTGATTTTGCCATATCAGAATTTACAGCGTGTATTTTTTTAATTTTCATCCAGTTTTCTTTATCTGAATAGCCATTCTCTAGCTTTAACTTTGCTAAATATGTTTGCTTTACAGCAGCATCATATTTAGCCTCTATTTTAAGTAGTGATTCTTTTTCAACTACAGTCAAGCTTCCATTACCATCAGGACTAGGAAGAATAATAGTTACTTTGTTTATCTCAGCCTGCTTTATTGCAGCAAGTGTTTCCATCCTTTCAATATACCAAACATTGACCAATTCACTAACTGCCTGAACATGGCGTTTAGCCAATAAATCTATTCCTTTTTGCTCTGCATCCATTGATGAGTAAAACTCTGAAGGCACAGTAGAGCATCCAGATATAACAAAAAATGATACTATTAACAGGATAATTTTCGCTCTAAATATATTCATATAACCTCATTTACACTTAAAATTTAAACAAACTAAATTTACGTCAACAAATAGTGCATCAATGCCAATCTACATATCAACTTTAATATTAAAATTTATATTCGATTATTAGGCTTTAGTTCCTTTATCAGCTACAGCAATAGGCTGCCCAATACTGTTTTTTCCTAGTATATAGCCTACGATAGTTCCAAGAAGACCTATAACTGGAGCAATTTGTTTTTCTGAATAGCCAGCAACAACTAAAAATACTGATGCCACTACTACTAACACTGTCCCAAAAACCTTTAAGACTTCCTGTAATTCTGACCCATGCTTTATTAGATATGTCATAAAGCCCACAAGAGTTAGAGAAAATAGCATAATCATGCCACTTAACCATAACCCCTCATCTATGGCAGGGTTGTATTTATAGGGTACAAGTGATTTCGAAGGGGCTATTGTTAACGATTCATTAACGGTAGAATCTGATTTTTCTAATATGGCTAATTCGGATTCAGACTTAGCTAAATTACCTTCTAGTTCTTTTAGTTTTTCTTCATTAGTCATTCCTTACGTTCCTTTTCTAGCTCAATTTTCAATAAAGAAATCAATTCCTTATAATTTGCAATTGATTCCCTTTGCTTACTAGATATTTTTCTTTCATCTTCAAGCTTCTGTTCAAGGCTATTGATTGTTGATTTATATAATTCTCTACTATAGTCAAATATAGACGAATTATTATTTCCATTCGAATCGCGATAGAGATTACGCACCAGCTTGTTTTCATATTCCTCTCTAATCAATTTAACCTGTTCATTTTTGTCAAAATTCTTATTAGAGACATTCATCAATTCTGATATTTGATTAGGAGTAAACATTATTTTTTCTTCGGATATCGACATCACTGGAAAGGTAACTAATAACAAAAATAACAAAAATGACTTAATCATTCCATCCCCTCACCAACATATTTAAAAGTAAAATTAATAACTAAATATATTGTAAAGGTCAACAATTATACCCAAATAAACAAAATCCTTTCTCTAAGTTAACCTAAAAGAATTAGACATAATTGCAGTGCAATAGGATTTCTACTTAAAACCTATAATAGAATTAGGATTGAGAATTTAATTATTTTTTATTAGACATTTAAAGCCAGGAGATATGGGAGATCAACTAATCCCCTTAATCCCCCAAAGTATTAACAGGTAATGGTTATTTAAATGCGCCCACTATTACATTATCAGCATAGGTAACCTTAGCTTTATCAGCTTCCGTATCATCGCTTAAGATTTTATCCCTAATAGCATAAAAGTTACCTTGACCAGGAATACCAGAAACCCTGTGACGGCTAGATGCCCTGTACCCCCCTTTACCGTCGGTATTATTGAGGGCTAAGAGCCCTTTGGTCATTAATGATTTAAGTATCTCCCTTTTGTGGGACTTACCACAAACCTCTTCAAACTTTTCAGGAATAATTAGGTATAGGCCCCGACTTATATCTCTATATCCAACAATATTACTTTTATTATCACTGGCATCAGCAGCAGCCCTAAAGCGGCCCGGCTGAGTCAATATAAATGTAGCGATATTAGCAATACCCTGATCAATATCAGATAATGTTGACGTGCACGCTAGCCAACCATCTAAAACCAAGTTCACTGCCCCATCAACTTCTTGGACAGTAAAGTTAACCAGCTCTTGCTCAATAGCCATATATAGCCCTAATTGCACTGCAGCGAACTTTGCCAGTACTCGCGCTTGTTCAGCTGACATATCCTCACGCTCTAATGCTTTTGTCATAGTGCGGTAACGCTGCTTTAATTCATTTAACATCACCTCGTCATTTGCCAACTCTACAAGGTGAGTCGTAAACAGCTCACCGGACACACCATGATACTGAGCACAATTTTCCTTTATTGTTTCAACAAACTCTCGTTGTTCCATACCATGTAAATTAGTAAATATGTTGTCTTCGACTAATATATCCAATATGCGTATTTGCTGACCTGTCGTTACTTTTCTTGCACCTGATTTAGCTATTGCCGCAGGAATTGAGTGCTCTCCAGTACTGACTAGCATGTTTAACCACTCATTAGTTTTGCGCAGAGTTAAATTCGCTTGGCCACGAGCTTTTCCCTTGCCACCAGCTAAGGTGTAAACAAGTGAGGCTAAATGAGCGCCGTGATACTTATGCAGCTCATCTAACAACAGAGGGCAGCTATTGAAGGACTGCGCTGTAAGTTCAAGAGCATAATCGGTAGCGTCCCAACTTTGAATATAATGGTTATCTGAATGTCGACCAGGATCACTACCACATCCTACAACGGCTGCTATCAGCTGCAGTAGCGTCGTCTTACCACGACTACTGTGACCATAAAAATGGAAACCACCACCCTCCATTGCTAGAAGCTTCATCATTAAAGAGGCATAAGCAATGCCTCTGGCAAATACCAGTAAATAGTTACCAGAGCACAAATCACTTACATACTGTTTCTCGTCCTTTAATGTGCCATTAGTAAAAATTGCCTTATGGGCTACAGATTCATCTGACTTTAATAATGTAATCGGTGGAACTGTCTCACCAATTACTCTATTGGGGCGAGCGTAAACATGCTTACCATCTATACCCTTGTGCCAGCCAATTTTTGTTACAGCTACGATATGTTCACGGGGTTCCTGGCTAGCAAGATAAGTCATTACCTCTTTCTGTTTTCCATAACTAATTTTAGTCCCATTATCCATTAACCTTTTAATTAAAGGTTGCTTGTAATCGGATATAAAGTCAGAGCTAGGGACACGTAATTCAAACACCTCTTGGGTATAAGAATTTACTCCCTTTACCACCATTTGAATTTCATTATTAACAAGCGAGCAAATAGAGGCATCTACCCAGCACAAGCTAGCATACAGCTCACTTGGGTCATTATCACTGCATACTCCATGAGCATTAATACTGTAGCCATCTACGTTATTAATGCTGACAGTTTGACCGTTTACTAAAATTATATTTTCTGTTTTCATAAAAATTCCTAAAAAATAGTACAACTTGTACGATGTACATTCTTATAGAAACAACTAACAAAAACAGGGGATTAAGGGATTTTATAAAACTTTTCTTCAACTTCTTTGACCCAGTATCTTATTTGGTCAACAGTTACTTTTTTTCTTGAAACAAGGTTATGATTTACATCATCACTAATTCCAATGCATAATTTTTCAACTACAGCTCTAATATCCTTCCTCTTCCTTGATGAAGCGGGTTTAGTTAACATACTTTTTTGTATTAGTGGAGTTAATACATTTAAATCATTAACTGTATTTAAAGCCTCTCGACTACTTAATCCAGTATCAATTAACTTTCTTCTGACATTAATTAAAGATTCGTCTTTAGGAACCCCGTACCCCATTTTCCACCTGTAAAGACTATATGCTAAGCGCATAGTTAATAAGCGTTCAGGTACATGGTCATTACTACGTTTGATCACTGACTGATTCAAATCAGTTTCATTTCCCTCTAAAAAATCAGACTTAGAAATTCCAGAAATTATCGCGTCTCTTTGATCATCAAAACTCTTGAGTTCAGCATCATCCATAACACCATAATGATTAAGATCTGATATGTACTCTGAGTAATAAATTGAAAGCTCAGAATAAAAAACAATTTTAAGGTGATTGGCCTGCGGAAACTTGTTCCTATTTTTAAGATAAGCATTTTTTTTAAAGAATGAAAAATGGCTAAATAGCTGTTCAACACCTTTAGTAATCATGTAATTACCATCCAAATACAAATATGCTTTAGAATTTTTAACCCTATTGAGAAGTTGCAAATGAAACTCCTTCATTAGCTCTTTCTGATTAACTGCTGCTCTCATTGGCCCCTGATCAGAAGCCTCTACAATGGTTAACCCATCACTATAACTCAAATCACTTAAAAAATTATTTACGACACCATTGAATTTCGAGTCCATATTTCTAATTAAGTTAAAGTTTGTTGGCTTATCCATATCATTATAAGCACAAAGCTTAACGTACTCTTCAAACTGATTTTTGCTCGGGACTTTTATCATTTATGTAAACACTTAAATTAGACGTATATATTTTGTTAAGCTAGATATACTAGCTTTGTTTGATAAACTGAGTTTTACTTGAGATGACTGTCATAAATGTAAACACATACATTAGACGGCTATATATTGTTCAGCTAGACATATCAGTTTTGTTTGACGATCTAAATATTGATCTAGATCCTCGATCAAGTATCTAACACATCTCCCTAGCTTTATAAACTGGGGAGCTGGCGTCCCATTGTTCGAGGGGCCGTTAACTCTAGCTTTGCGTAAAAACTCTCCACTCAAACCAATATAAGCAGCTGCTTCAATTGTATTCAAACAACGTTTTTTCATTTAATTCTTTCTACCTGACCTAAAAACTGTGTGAATTCTCCATCAATACAATTTCAAAATCAGGGGATTAAGGATATAAAGACCAATTTAATCATCCAGCAGCATTACTGCTTCGGCTTTATGGTCTTCCGCTAGGTGAGCATAACGAAGCGTCATAGTTAAATCACTATGCCCTAAAAGCTCTCTAACGGTATTCAGGTGCGCTCCGCGCATCACTAAGTGACTGGCAAAATGATGCCTTAAATCATGAAATCGAAAGTCATCTATACATGCACTTTTCAAAACTGAGCCCCAAGCCTTTTTTATGTCTTTAAAGGGTTTGCCATTTTTATTTTGAAAAACAAATCCTGAACAGGGTGAAAATTGATCATACCAGCACTTAAGTACTTGCTTGGCCTTATTGTTGAGCGATACATGACGCAACTTTTTTGACTTGGACTTAGAGGCCCGCACAGTTAAAACTGAATTAGAAAAATCTACGTCTTGCCAAGATAAGCTAAATATTTCCCCTTTCCTAAGGCCTGTATTCATTGCAAGTAAAACCATTGGTTCAATATGATCTACAAAATGATGGGGCAAATAAGAGGGGTATAACTCATAGCCACGTTCCAGCCGCCAATGGTTCGCTCTCTGCCGAGCCATCACTAACTCAGCATTTCGCTTACGCATACTGCCTATTAGACGCTCCTTTTCATCTATACTGAGAAATCGAATACGATCATCATCGACCACCTTCAAGTCTTTAAGGTCTTTGATAGGACTTTCTTCAATCATCTTTAAATATACAGCCCTAGAAAATACAGCTTTTAGACAAGCCAAGTTTCGATTTACTGAAGCGGGTTTTAGCCCTCTATCCAGTTCTGAATACTGCCATTTCTCTACATCGTAAGGCTTGATTCCATTTAAAGGCTGATTCATAAATAAGTTGAATCGTTTGTTCAATATGTAAATGTTATTAGCTGCACTTTTAAGCTGCTTAACAACCCAGGGTTCATAGTATTCAGCAATAAATGTCTTCAAAGTTAATTTCTTTTGCTGGGCCACTTCATCTCGCTTAGCTCTTCGCTCCCCTTGTGGATCGCCTCCATTCGCTATCACTCCTGCATGTTTAGTAACCAGCTCTTTAGCCTGCATCAAAGTGATTTCACCATACCGACCCAGCTTAATTTTGGATCTCACACTTGTTTGGGGAATGGTATAGCGATACCAGAAGACTTTAAGCCCTGTAGGCTGTACCCGAATAATAAAACCTGGGATTATTGAGTCAGACACCTCATAAGCTTTATCTTTTACAATTAGGCCTTTAATTGCCTTCTCAGTGATTTTAATTTTCATTGATACCTCTTTACCCTTACTATGCTTAATGGAGCACAGGCTAATAGGGAGAGGTGTCTAAATCAGGAGAATAAGGTAAATTAAACTTAAGCCAGTAATAAGCCACTGAGCCATACATTTACCAACATCCCCAGTACACATAGGAACACGCTTAAACTCAACGATTGCTCTCTAACATATTGAATTTAAAGTGCTTTATTGTGTTCTGAAAGGGATTGGAGGGGTACTAATCAACAAGTGAGAATCACTCTCATAATGATGGGGTCCCAGGTTCAAATCCCGGTGTAGCCACCATATTCTAAGAGCTCGATATTTTAACGAATATCGGGCTTTTTTTATGCCTGGGAGAAAGAGACCTTTATGCTGCT
>MAAA01014227.1_pt1 | contig 14839 bp, 2 predicted proteins | sample 1115971 | NCBI WGS metagenome assembly MAAA01 (sample SAMN04961123, study PRJNA320927) | seawater metagenome | isolation source: sample BD02T6 sea water enriched with oil for 6 days | place: USA:Gulf of Mexico | collected 2013-07-27 | reverse complement strand
TTAACTTCGCCATATCTAAGCAGTGGCATGTGAAAAATGAATTTGAATTCATCAACCTTACCGACTCCTACTGGGCGTCACTCTCCATAGAATATAAATTTGGTGCTAATAAGAGTAGGTATTACAGCCCTGAATCACTTTTCACCATGCGTGAAAGTATAAAGGAAGATCCAAGTGAGCTTGCCCAACCGTCGACATCAAAGCAGGTAATTGAAACAACTGAGTCGCAATATATTTACTGCGAATCTTTGGCTGAGTTTGACCAATCTATTCACTTTTTACCCTACACCTCATCTATTACCTCAGCTTCAAAAGACACATTGCTAAACATTGCTCAATTACAAATCAAAAATAATGCTTTTGGCTTAAGGTACGAAGTAAAAGGCTACGCAGAAGCGGTGGGTCAGCCTGCCATAAGCCTTACCCTCTCCGAAAAACGGGCCATTACAGTGAAAGAATTTCTGGTGAATTCAGGTGTGAGCATTCGTACCTTAATCTATCAGGGTTATGGCGAGCTGCCAGAAGGTGATGAAGAATTTGGTGCTAAAATAGCTGTATTAAATGCACCAAAATGCGACAGGAATTATTAGCAAGCGCAGGCTCGTTAGGTCTTACGCGATAGGCTTGTTTTCTGTAGGATAAGTAAGCCATTTTAAAACTTAAAAGTTGCCTATTTGTTGAGCAGTGACAGCTAGGTAAATAAACCAAATTGACAGGATGTCGCCCTAATAATTATTTGAGGAGACACCATCCATTATTAGGGGCGCATATGTCTAATCAGCTTAATCAAGAAAGTATTAAAAAATATTCCGCAGGCAGTGCTGTTCCTAAGAAAAGCATGCCAAAAATTGAAGTGCCAGCCGAATTTAAAACAGATTCAACCAATAAAACCTTTTCTACCATTATGGGTGAAATTGTTTGGCTGCTTACCCAATCCCCAACGCACAAGCACCTCGCCTTGTCAGATTTAGAGTGGATGATCATGCCACCTATCATGCTTAACCAGTTTAAAATTTATCACAACGAAGACCAGCCAGTAGGCGTGGCTTTGTGGGGGTATTTAAGCCCAGAAGCCGAGCAACGTTTACAATCGGTTAGCCGTATCGCACCTCAAGATTGGGGTAACGGCGCATCTCTAGATGAAGAAAATGGCCTTGTAGCAAAAGAAGGCGGCACTCTTTGGTTAATTGAAATCATTTCGCCGTTTAATGATGAAAAAAATAATCACCAGCAACAAATGCTAGCTGATTTAATGCAAACCAGTTTAAAAGGGCAGAAGTTTAAAATCATGCGTATTAACCCTGAAACGGGCGTGAAGGAAGTAGTTACACTAGGTTGATTTATAGAATAAGAATTACTCTGTCCATTAGGTGTTGTTTCAGTTAGGGAAGTGCATGAAAAAAATAATAATTTTGTTATTGTTATTGATAGTCACTGTTTTCGCATATTACTTCAGATCAACCGGTATGAGCGAGTATTGTCAAGCGAACCGTGAGTACGGTTTTGTAGGTTCATCATGCTGGAAGGTTTCCTTTATGTTGGATAGGTCATTATATGATTCAAAAACTGAGTTAGAAATAAAACTTAAGCTTCCCCTTCATACAGCAAACCGCTTGAGTGTGTTCACCAAAGAAAAATCTAAGAGTTACTGGCTGAAATATCACTTTCGATATGGTGATGAAGTTTTTTCTTCTGGCTTGATTGTAAGTTTGGGTGGGCATGGTGGAATGAGTGGCATAGTTCAGCACCATGTTGATAAAGGAAAATATATTCTGTCCAGTGAAACGAGCCAGTATAAAATATATCGTGATGCCAATGACCCAAAAAAATCCTATTACTTAGGGAAACTAGATGATTTTTATATGCGTTGTGTAGTGAATTGCTGGTTTATGGGTGTTTTCAATGACAGGGTATTAGTGAAGTATGGCTTCCCTAAAAAATGGCTTGAAAATAATTATGATCCCATTGTCATCCCCAGTTTAGTTATCAAAAAAATTCTAGTAGAAAAAATTTAAGGATAAATATGAGTACTGTAAGCCAGACGATAGATTGGGATTTCTCGCAGCCACCAGTAAGTGCAGTAACCATTGATAATGTGAATACAATGGAAGCCTTATTAAATGAGGGGAATCGTGCTGGTGCTTACATGTACTATTACATGTTAACGGGTAATTCACAGGTATTGATTCAGGCTCAAATCACTTCCTATTCCGGTTTTTTTGGCGGGGCTGCACTTTATGGGAATTACCTGGCAAAGATAGCAAATCCAAGTCTTTATGAATTGTCACTCGATCAATTTTCAATCGAAATCGTGCAAGCAAATATTGATGCTATACGCCTAGATATACTTGATGGTGAGCAAGGCAGCAACGGGATATTAAGTGCTGAAGATTTACAGGCTGCTGACTATGGCGTGTGGGTTTCAAGAGGAATGGGAGATTACTTCCCTGGAAATATTCAATTACCTGATGGGGATTTAAGTTTACTTTTTACCCCTGGAACAGTGAATGGGCATACAGCGGGAGAACAGGGGTTTTTATTTGGTAATTATTTATCTCAATTCAGTTCAGAGCAGTATTTAATTGTAGGAAAAGATGATCCAAGTGCTAATGAAATTATTGCTTATGATCGGGAAACTGGACATACAGTAGGAGTTTGGGCTAAACCAGGAACCCTTTCTGGTAGTTGGGAAAACTTGATGGGCGATGTTGGGATCACAGAAACAAATGAACAGTATGTAAATCAAAACCCTAGTGATTATGCTATTGAAGGTAGTTCGCAAATAAAAACCTTTGTACAAGCAGACCAGCAAGATAGTCCTGATTTCGACCCTAAAAAAGGGGTTCCATACGATGAGTCACTTCAAGACCCTGGTGAGAGTGGAGTTCCTTATGGGTCAGAGGATGATTTTAGTCTTGGAGGGGTATCATCAACATTTAGCTGGCTGGGCACCTCTCTAAGTCAAGCTGTAAGTGATTTAACGACTGGTGTTGGTGAGGTTTATGATAATGCTGAGAGTGCATTGTTATCATTCTTTGGTAGTGATGAAGCCAGTATATCCATTGATGGGAGTGGTCAAGTTGCAATCCAAGAGGATTTAGATAATGGGGATGGCAATAAAACACTTCTTATAAATATAAATGGAAACGAACTCCTTGTAACTGTTGAGACGGCATTAGAAAGTGAAGGGCAATCCGAAGTATCAAGCGAGAACTTAGTAGAAAATGGAAGTGGGCGAACACATAATAAAACCAAGATACAAACAGCGACAGACGACGGTAGTACAGAGTTAAAAATCATTAACGAGTCAGAAGGTGAAGTTGTTTCTGCGGTTACAGTTACAAAAGATGAAAACGGTAATACCGATGTAGCTGTAGAATTGGGGGGGTTAAGTGAAGAAGAGAATGCTAAGTTAAATGAAGACTTTTATAAAGTTATCGACCCAAATTTACTTGTAGGCTTAACGTCTAAAGATATCCCACCTCATTTAAGGTTGTATTTACAGACGCCTGATATGGCAGCCTTGTTCCCAGAATTAAATGACGAAGTAAAAGACGGTCAGCGTTTAATCCCAATATTATCTGACGACGGCACAGTGATTGGCGGCCAAGTTGTGGGCTCATTCGGAACAAAGTATGCGGAAAGTTATACTGACACTGAAGGTAATGAAATTCGAAATATTTATTTAGGTGGACAAAACCCTAGTATCTATCTTGAACCCACGGCCATTATCAGTACGACAAATGGTCGTGTTGATGTACTTACTCAATCTTTTGATAAAGATGGAAATAGCGTTTTCACACCGGTAGGTTTTTATGGCAATCAATTTGGTTCCGGTTTTGGGCAGTTATTAGGCTTGGGTGGCGAAAAATGGGAGCAACAAGTTTATCCCATTTTATTCAGTACCTTGGGGGCCAGCTTAGAGCAAACAACCGTGGCAACAATTAATGACCGTACCTCGAACGTGGCGCGCACTGAGGCATTGGATGATTTTGGTTTAGATTTACGTGATGCAACGGTCAGTGCCGCAAAAGGATATGTTGGTGCATTAGTAACGGCAGAGACTATGCGTGTATTAGGCGTGGATGATGACCCTGCAACCGCAGATGCCTTCTCGAGTATTGTAGGTCCTTATATTGGCGCGGCTGTATCTTCAGGTATTGATGCGGCTTGGTCGGCAGTTACTGCAGACACAACAGTAGATGCAGGAACGGCAGTTGCAGATAGTGCCTCCGAAGGGACGGCTTACCCTAATCCTTATGCCATAGTGGGTGCATTCATTGGCCGGAGATTAGGCCAAGAAGTATACGAGGTAGAAACCCAAGAGGGTGCCATTGCAGGGCAGGTAGGTGCGGCTGTTGGTGCTTACTATGGGTCACTAATATTACCAGGAGTTGGGACTGCTATTGGTGCATTTATTGGCTATGTTGTGGGATCAATTGCTGGCGATTTATTCGGAAAGCCACCTAAAGCCACAGCCGATGTACTATTTGATCACGATACCGGTTTGTTTTATGTGGATAACGTTTCCCAGCGAGGCGGCGGCAGTAAAGACTTAGCACGCCAGCTTGGTGAAGCAATGAGAGATATGCTCAATGGCGTGGTCGCTACACTAGGTGGCGAGGTTGTTAATGAAGGTACTATTAATGCAGGACGATATGGGCATTACAAAAGCAAGCTAACCTACGCGCCAGCCGGAGGCGGCCGCACAAAATTTAACGACTCAGCCGATGTATTTGGCAATGGTTTGGTTAATGCAATTTCGGGTTTGGAAATCGCCGGTGGTGATATTTTTCAAAAAAGGGCCTTGTATAAAACCATTGAAGGTTTATCTGAGCCCGGTGCATTAAACGACTTTTTAATTGCAGAGCAAGACTTAGACGTTATGTCCCTGTTGCTCGGTAATATTCAAATTGGCGCGGATTACTCTCTTTATAAGGCTAATCCACAGGTGATAGATGCCTTAATGCTGTTGCAGCCAAATACGGCGTTTACTGCAACTTGGAATGCAGCCAGAACTTATGCACAAATTGCTCGCTTAGATCAGCGGCATGCATCCGATCATTTTGGTGGCTGGCGTCATTTTGTTGATACACAAAATGCTGTGCAGGGTGATTCTGCTGATGGCATTTCGCTTGATGGTGCTAAGTATGCCGGCACCGAATTTTCGTTTGCCAATAACGAACGTGTCATCAAACTTACACTAGCAAATGGTGAATCTCATACCGTTACAGATTATGTAACCGGTGACTTAAAAGATGTGGTTAGCTTTACTTCTCAATCTGCTTTAAATGCAGTTATCGATTCAACAGATGCAGCTTCTTTAATTATTCAGGGGGATGCAAATCCTGATGTAAATGGCGGTGCCGATGTCATTCAAGGGGGCGACCTAGGTAACGATATTTTTGCTGGTGCAGGTGACGATACAGTAACCGGTGGCAAGTTAGCCGATTGGATATTTGGCGGTGAGGGCAATGACACCCTTAACGCAGGTGGTGGCAATAATAATTTACTTGCCGGTGAAGGTGATAACGATACCCTGAATGGTGCAGAAGGTTCCGATTGGTTATTAGGCGGCACTGGCAACGACACCCTTGTCGGTAATAAGGGCGACGATGTTCTGCATGGCGGCGCTGATACCGATACATTAAAAGGTGGCGCAGGTAATGACGTTTATGTGTTTCAGCGTGGTGATGGTCACGACACGATAGATGACCGTGATGCTGACTTTGATGAACTTACTGCGCTTGTTAGCAATTATTTTCAAAACACTAATTATGCAGGTGAAGATGGTGGTGGCGTTGATGTCATTGAATTCGGAGAAGGCATAACTTTAAGTGATATCAGTATTGCTTATCAGGCGGGCACTGGTCAGTTACAAATTACTTTGCTAGATGATGAGGGAGAGAAAACTCAAGACATCATCTCTGTGCAAAATTGGGGCAATATTTTCCGCCGTATAGAAACACTTCGCTTTGCCGATGGCCAGACCATTGATCTTGCCAATATTAGCGTTTTGGGATTTATCTCAGGTACAAGTGGTGATGATGGCCTAGCGGGAGACAGCAGCGCTAACTTTATTAATGCAGGTGCGGGTGATGACATTGTTGATGCTTTGGCGGGCAATGATGTAGCCGTTGGTGGTTTAGGTACTGACATAATCTCAGGTGGTGATGATAACGACCTAGTCATAGGTGGTCGCGGTGGTGATAACCTTTATGGCGGCCAAGGTAATGATGTGATTACCGGAGACTCGGGTGATGATGTTATCTATGGCGGCAGCGGTGACGATACCCTGTCCGGTGGTGCAGGTAATGATTCAATCACAACGGGTGCAGGCAACGATACAGTATTGTTTGGCCGTGGCGATGGTCATGACGATCTCATGGATGGTAGACAAGGCGCACCTATTTTGGCAGCCACTGTTTTAACTGCGGACGACTCGAGAAACGTCAGTTATCAAAATGGTTTCAGTTCCGATGGCAGCAACAGTAGCCTTGCGGTTTGGGATGCTGAAAACAATCGTTTGGCCAATGGCTTTTTTGGTCAATTACGCGATGGTACTACTAATCAGTTTGATATTTATGCCATTGGGGTTACGGCAGGTAGTTTAGGTGCAGCCACTAATCAAGGTGATGACCTTTTAGAATTTAATACCAATGTAAAACTGAATGATATTCGTATTAAACGTGTTGGGAATGACTTACTGGTGGGCATCGAAAGTGCTGGCCGCGATGATCAAAACTTTAGTGAATTAACAGACACAATTCGTATTCAAGAATGGTTCGGCAGCGCTAGCACATCGATAGAAAAATTCCGTGTTTTTGGTATGCCAGAAGACATTGACGTAAATACATTTGGCAGTTGGTTTGGTGGTGATGTCGCTGATGATCTGGCGGTGGGTACAAGCATTCAAGATTGGATTACCACAGGGGCGGGCGATGACCGCATTTTGGCCGGCGGCGGCAACGATATTGTCAGTGCTGGCAGTGGTGATGATTACATCGACGCCGGTGATGGTGATGACATTATTATGGGCGGCGGTGGTGCAGATACTTTGTCATACCAGAGTGGCAGTGAAGGCGTGCTTGCCAATTTAACCACGCGTGAATTTAAAACCACTTCTCAGTTGGCTGATGCAGATGCAACAGGTGATGCTGTCATTGAAATTGAAAACCTTGTGGGCAGTGATTTTGATGATGTTTTAGTAGGCGATAACGGCGATAACGAACTTGCCGGTGGTAAAGGTAATGATCGCCTTATAGGTGGTTTTGGTAATGACCAATATCACTTTTCACGTGGTGATGGCGTTGTAACAGTCGCTGAATTTGATGCCGATCAAGGGATCAATGCACCAGCACCTGGGGCAAATAATGCTGAAGGTACAGGTGGTGATAGCCCTTGGCGTGACGTTGGTGAAAGTGAGTCCTCAATAGTTTCAAATGCAGCGGGCACAGGCGATGATGACATCGTATTTGGCCCTGATATCACCCCTGATGATTTAAACTTTGAGCGCATTGGTTTTAATTTACAAATTCAAATTGACGGTACTGCCGATACGCTAATCATTGAAGATTGGTTTATAGATGACAGCACTAAAGTAGAAAACCTAATTTTCTCCACTGGGCAAAATTGGTTTATCGGTGACAACCGACAAGTAGGCTCGTTAGATATTAGTCTGCAAGGTTTTTACAATTCACCAAGTGATATTGCCGATTGGGTAACAGGTGATGCTGGCAATGACGTATTACAAGGCTTGGCCGGTGACGACATTATTAGCGGTCGTGACGGTGATGATGAACTGCACGGCGATGAAGGCGATGATACTTTAATTGGTGGCTTAGGTGCCGATGCATTAGATGGCGGAGCAGGCAGCGACACCGCTATTTATTACGATTCAAAACACGCGATTAATATTAATTTAAGCAATGACACTCTGGCAACGGGCGACACAGCAGCGGGCGATACTTATCAAAGTATAGAGAATGTGGTGGGTTCTGAATTTAACGATACCATCAAAGGTGATTTGTATAACAACATCATTAACGGTAACGCAGGTGACGATACCCTTCGTGGTGGCGATGGTGCAGATACCCTGCAAGGCGATTCTGGTGGTGATCACATTTACGGTGATCGCGGCTCAGATATTCTAAGCGGAAACCAAGGTGTCGATCACCTATATGGCGGTACGGGCAGTGATGTTATCAGTGGTGGTGAGGATGGCGACTTCCTTTATGGGGGGGCTCATGACGACACGCTAGAAGGTGATTCAGGAGATGACACACTACACGGCGGTGCAGATCAAGATGAATTGTCTGGTGGTGAGGGTGTGGACCATCTTTATGGTGACAGTGGTCGTGATGACCTAAAAGGAGGTGTTGGCAACGATTACCTTTATGGTGGTAGTGGCGATGACATTCTTTATGGTGAAGCAGGCACTGATACTCTGCAAGGCGAAGGTGGTAACGATTATGTGTCTGGCGGCGATGGAGATGACATTCTTTTATCAGGAGGTGCTGGTGACGATGTAATTGAAGGGGGTGCAGGTCAAGATATCCTAAAAGGTGATTCTGGTAATGATACATTGTCCGGTGGTGCTGGCGATGACACCTTATTATCAGGTGGTGCCGGTAACGATTATTTAATCGGTGGTGCGGGTAACGATCATCTTGAAGGCGGAACCGGAACCGACACCTACATATTCAGTGGTGATTTTGGTCAGGATACCGTTTACGAAGCACCTGATCGAGCAGCAGAAGACGAACTGGTGTTCTCTGGCTACTCATTAAATGATTTATGGTTTAAAGAAATCGGCAGTGATTTAGTGATTTCTGTTATCGGCACTGATAACAAAGTAACCATAGAAAATTACGCCCGCTTTAACGTGAATTCGGATGCGGCCGCCGCAGCCATTGAGCAGCTACAGCAAACCTTCAATAGCTTAACGCCAATTGAAAGCTTACAAGTTGATACTCAGCGCTTGGATGTTAATGCCATCAATCAATTGGTGGATGTTATGGCTGAATATGATGAGCCTGTTTCTTCGCAAGAAGTGCCAATAGATGTAATGACTATCATTGAAACTGAAGCTACCTCTGCTTCCTTAGTTGAGTTAATCGACTTTGCTCCTGAACTGTCTGGTCAGGTACGTGTTCTCGATGAAGATGGCATTATCTCAGGTGTTATGCAGGCAACGGATCGTAATCCAAATGATGTATTGACGTATCACATTGCTGAAACCTCTGCTGATGGTGAGCTGGAGCTAAACAGTGTTACTGGTGAATATACGTTTACTCCAGTAGCCGATTTTTCGGGTAATGCCGTATTCACCATTGAGGTAGTGGACTCAAGTACAAGCAATCTCTCCAGTACCGCCACCCTGCGTTTCCGTGTTTTGAACGTGAATGATATTGGCAGTATTCAAAGGCAAGTTGCCATCGTGACAGCAGAAGACAAGTCTGTGTCGGGCAGCATAGGGTTTAGCGATCCTGATAATATCTTGTCTGACTACACTATTGATGCAGTTTCCCAGCTGGGTGAGTTTGATTTTAATGCCGATGGCAGCTTTGTATTTACCCCTTTTGATAATGCCTATAGCATTAAAGATAAAAACGAAGAAATCACGGTCACATTAACAGATGATGAAAACCGTGTATTAACCACCCAGTTTGATATTGAAGTAAAAGGCCTTAATGATCGACCTGAAACGGCACCACAAATTATTTATGAGACACAAGAAGACGTAACGGTTAGTGGAATAATTGGTGTTTATGATCCTGACTTGCAAGACACACATACCTTTGAGGTGATACAACAAGGACAGGGCGTGCTTGCCTTATCCCAAGATGGAAACTTTGATTACCAGCTGGCAGAAAATTTTTCCGGTGTAGATAAATTTGTTGTGCGTGTTTACGATTCATCTGGCGATGCACTGTCTTACAGTGATTCTGAAATTGTAATTAATGTTGCAGAAGTAAATGATGCGCCAGTGGCGTTAAATGAGCTTGCACTTGAAACCAATGAAGACACCAGCATTACAGGTGACGTGTTAGCAACAGATGCGGATCTAATTTATGGCGACAGCTTAACGTTTTCGGCCAATCCAAATGCGGGTCAAATTGTCTTTAATCAAGATGGCACATTCCAATATAACCCTGCCGCTGATTACAACGGAACAGACAGCTTCACGGTAACCATTTCTGATGCTCGTGGTGCTTCAACCACGACACAGTTAAGCATTACAGTAAGTGCCGTTAACGATGCCCCTGTTACCATGAATCAATTAAACCTTGCCGTAATAGAGGATGGCGTATTAGCAGGATCATTAGATTTATATGATGCCGATAGCCAATATGGCGATACCCATACATTTGAAGCCAGTCCTGGTTTAGGTAATATCGAGTTTAACAACGATGGTACGTTCCGCTATACCCCAGCTAACAATGTAAATGGTACCGATACTTTCACAGTGCGCACCATTGACACCGCGGGTGCTGTCAGTGAAACCCAATTAACAGTCGCCATTCAAGCCGTTAACGATGCGCCTACCAGTGTGGAAAATCTAAACCTTACCACTCTTGAGGACCAGCAAATTAATGGCAGCATTAATTTGCAAGATGTTGACCTTGCCAATGAAGGCGACTTGCACAGTTTCACCGCCAACCCATCCCTTGGTGACGTCACATTTAATCAAGATGGCAGTTTTGTTTATACCCCAATTGATAATGTAAATGGCCGTGATGCATTTACGATTATTGCCACTGATAAGGCGGGTGTGCAAACGTTTACCCAAGTTGCTATAGATGTAGCTGCGGTAACTGATGCGCCACAGTTAGCTGATTCCGTCAGTCTAGCTGCAATTGAAGACACACGCATACTCGGCAATTTACTGCTGATAGACCCGGATATTTTAAACGAAGGGGATGTTTACCAGTTTGTTGCTCAACCTACTTTAGGGCAAGTGACGTTTAACCAAGACGGCACGTTTGAGTATGTACCAAGCTTAAATGCCAATGGCATTGATACCTTTACCGTCACGGTAACCGACAGTGGTGGCAATAGTACTTCTACAGATGTCTCTATCGACATAGCGGCGGTCAATGATGCACCCGTGTCTCGCGATGTTTATGCCAGTGTCTCTGAAGACAATACCCTAACAATGCTACTACCCGTTAGCGATGTGGATGGTGATGTTTTAAGTTACCGTCAATTAAGCACACCAAATAATGGCACTGCCATTATTGATGTTAACGGAAACTTAACTTACCAACCTGAAGCAAACTTTAATGGTTCTGACCGCTTAGTGGTTGAGGTTAATGATGGCAACGGTGGTTTGACCACCATGCAGCTAAACCTCTATGTAAACCCTGTAAACGATGATCCATTTGCCTACGACTTAGTAATGGAAGCGCAACCAGGGCAATCCATATCCGGTGCCATTTGGGCTGGAGATTTTGATGCTCAAGATGTACTGACCTATGAAGTGTCTGCTAATGATGGTGCTGATAACGGCGCCTTATCACTTGCCAGCGATACCGGTGTATTTACTTATCAATCCACTGCAGGGTTTGATGGCACTGACAGTTTTGAAGTGATCGTAAACGATAACGCCGGTGGCAGTACAAGTTTACGCGTGGCAGTCATAGTGGCAGCCTCTCCTGAACTTGAGCCGGGCAATACAGCCCCTAAATTTGATAACTTAATTAAATACGTGAATGCCGTAGAAGACCAAGTGCTGGAGATAGACCTACGCGCAACGGACCTTGATTTAGATACCTTAAGCTACACCGTGGACGATCGCCTTTCAGCAGGTCGTGGTACCTTGCAAGCCACATCAACGGCGGGCATTTATCAATTTATTTCAAACCAAGATCAACACGGCAGCGATGCATTCCGTTTAACGGTATCCGATGCCAAAGGTGGTACAGATACCTTACTGCTGCAAGTGAATATTGCCTCAGTAAACGATGCACCAATATTACCGGCGCAAGCGTTTAACGGAACCGAAGACACCACAGGCAGCTTTGCATTAGTCGGTGTGAATGATGTGGACGGTGATGATTTAACCTTCACTATTGACACACAAAGTGCCCATGGCACTGTCACTATATTAGATAGCAGCAGTGGTCGTTTTAGTTACCTAGGCGATTCAAACTTCAATGGCCAAGACAGTTTTGACGTCATGGTAGATGATGGCAATGGTGGTCAAACATTAGCAACCATTTCTATTGATGTATCAGCGGTTAACGATGCACCAGATGTTCAAACGTTAATAAATATTCAAGGATCAGAAGACAGCACAATTGTCTCAGCCATTAATGCCAGCGACGTCGATGGCGATGCTCTGAGCTATGAAATTGAAAGCAATGCTCAACCGACTCACGGTAGTGTAGTGCTTAACAGTGACGGCACGTTTACCTACACCCCCGATGTTAACTACAACGGCAGTGACAGTTTTGTTGTGCTAACAAATGATGGTCAAGGTTCGGCTAACAGTATTAGTCGCACCGTGGTTAACGTTACAGCTCAAGCCGCCAATGATGCTCCGTTTGGCATTCAATGGTTAGGTGTATTTAACATTGATGAAAACAGTGCCGCAGGAATATTGGGCACAGCCAATGCGCTAGATGTAGATTTAGCCGATGACAATTCAACAGAATCCCATAGCTATAATTTAGTGGATGATGCCAATGGACGTTTTGCCATTAATGCCACCACAGGTGTTATTTCATTAGTGGCCAATGCAAGTTTAAATGCAGAGCAGCAAGACAGGCATATCGTTAAAGTTAGGGTTACTGATGCAGCAGGGGCTTACTTCGAAGAAGAAAAAACCATTTCAGTAAATGATGTAAACGAAGCGCCCACCGATTTAGCCACAAGCAGTAATTTAAACTTTGATGAAACCACCGGTATCAATCAACAAGTAGGTCAAGTATCCACGGTTGATCCCGATGCGGTTGATCAATTCGCCTATCGACTTGTTAATAATGCCGCGGGCCGTTTTAGTATTGATGAGCAAGGCCGTATATTTACCGCCCTTAATGATTACGATGCTGATGGTGATACCAGTCAAGCCATTACGGTAGAAGTAACCGATAAAGGTGGCTTAACGTACCAAGAAGATTTTGCCATTCAAATCAATGCGGTAAACAAAATCCCAACCGGTATTAACTGGGCGGGTGCGTTAACCGTAGTTGAAAACAGTGTAGCTAATCAATTGGTTGGCCAAGCCATCGCGTTAGACCCTGACAGTGGCGATAGCCACAGCTACGCGTTATTAGACAGTGCCAACGGTCGTTTCCGTATTGACGCAACTACAGGTGAATTGTTTACCAACAACGGCGAATTTGATTACGAGTCGGCAACCGCTCACGCCGTAACCGTACAAGTGACGGATAATAGCGGCGCAACATTCAGCGCGGTTCAGTCCATTGCTGTGAGCAACGTTAACGAAGCTCCAACTGGTTTGCTGGTGTCAGGCAGCTTGTCTGTAAATGAAAACGCCGGCCCTAATCAGTTAGTGGCAACCGTGCAAGGCATCGACCCTGAAAACCAGGTATTAAGTTATCAATTAAGTGGTGACGACAGTCAGTACTTCACGATTGATACAAGCGGGAATGTGCGCACGTTAGCATCATTCAACCACGAGCAACAAAGTACGCTTAGCCTAAATGTAACCGCCACTGACAGCGGCGGTTTAGCATTCACTCAAGTATTAAGTATTGCAGTAGGTGATGTAAACGAAGCGCCAAACACCTTAAGCTATACCGGACCGTTAGGGGTTGATGAAAACACAGTTGCCAATGCAGTCATTGCAAACTTTGCAGCCATAGACCCTGAAGAAGGCACGCTTACATTCAGTTTGGATAACAATGCCAACGGGCGTTTTGCCATAAGCAGCGACGGTCAGGTTTCGGTGACTCGTGAATTTGACATGACAACCGATGGTGCCAGCTCATCGATCATTGTGCGCGCCACAGATGTAAATGGCTTGTTCACCAGCGCCACTTACAGTGTGCCGTTTAGTTTTGACCAAACCCCAACGGATTTAGAGTGGAGCAGTAGCCAACCAAGTATTTCTGATGTTGAAGGAAAGGGGGCAGAGGTTGGGCGCTTAACTGTAACCGATCCAGATGTGGACGCAGTTAACCGCGATTGGGTATTTGATATTGAAAGCAATGATGCCGGTGGTCGTTTTGCCATTGATGCCAATACCGGTGTCATTAGCGTGGGTAATACTTCGTTAGGTGCAAATGCCGATATGGAGTACACCATAAAAGTACGAGTAAGCGATCGCAATAACAGTGACTCATATTACGAAGAAGATATGTCGATTACAGTAACCAACGCCAATGCGGCACCGGTTGCTACGGGTACTCGCTCGGATCCCATTAATGAATACTCAGCTTGGCGTCCAGCGGATGGTGGTCCAAGTACTGGTTCTGAAACCGGAACATTGGTTACCTCAGAAAGTAATTTGGCTGCATTGTTTGATGATGATGGCGGTAGAGAAAATCTGACGTTTAGTATTTCGTCAGGTAATAGCGATGGCGCATTTGCCATTGTTAATAATCAGTTGGTTGTGGCAAATGCTGGACTAATGGATGCTGTTAACGACGTCACAACGACTCGAAATGTATATGTGACAGCTTCGGATGGCACACTTACTTCCAATGTGGCAAGAATTCAAGTGAATATTCAGGATGTTGATGAGAATCAGTTGATTGCACAATATCTGGATGTCCGCAGCCCTAACGGCAGTAGTCTTTACCCAGAAAACTATGGGCGATTTGAGATTATAGCGGGTGGTTATAATTTACAACAAGTAAACAGAACAGAA
>MAAA01014226.1_pt1 | contig 14871 bp, 16 predicted proteins | sample 1115971 | NCBI WGS metagenome assembly MAAA01 (sample SAMN04961123, study PRJNA320927) | seawater metagenome | isolation source: sample BD02T6 sea water enriched with oil for 6 days | place: USA:Gulf of Mexico | collected 2013-07-27 | reverse complement strand
ACCCGCCACACAGAACGGATATGAGCAGTGTGGTGGCAATTGGGACATTATCTATTTTTTCCTGAAGAACGCTTCAAGGACGCAGGTTTGTAATACGTATGAATATTGTTTGGCACCAACACGAAGTAAATAAACAAAGTCGCGCAATTCAGAAACAACAACGCCCTTGTATTATTTGGTTTACCGGACTTAGTGGTTCGGGTAAATCCACCATAGCGGGTGCTTTAGAGCAAAAGCTTAATGCCCTTTCCCAACATACCTACCTTTTGGATGGCGATAATGTTCGCCATGGCCTGAATAAAGACCTGGGTTTTACCGACCAAGACCGAGTTGAAAATATTCGCCGCATTGGTGAAATGTCTAAGTTATTTGTAGATGCCGGCTTAATTGTTTTATCTGCCTTTATATCCCCTTTTAGAGTTGAGCGCCGTATGGTACGCGATTTAGTGGAGGCAGGAGAATTCATAGAGGTACACATGGATACCCCTATAGATACCTGCGAAAGCCGTGACCCTAAGGGTTTGTATAAAAAAGCCCGCGCTGGCGATATTAAAAACTTTACCGGTATAGACTCTGAATACCAGACCCCCGAACACCCTGAAGTGATATTAAACACCGCAAAACAATCTATTGAAGAATGTGCCGATGCGATTATTGCTTACTTGGTAACTGTAAATATTCTGCAATATGATGCGTTAAAGGCAATTGAAACTCCCACCGCCGAACTGGTTTAAACATGGCCCATTACGATTTATTTAATGGCGATGACGACGCTAGTTATTTAAAGTGCGCCCGTTCTCAACATGGGAGTGCATTTGAAGGCAGATTGGTTGCTCCAGAGTATGTCTATAAAGCAAAAGCATCAGGGCAAGTTTAATTATGAGTCACTACGATTTATTTAACGGCGATGCCGATGGCATTTGCGCCCTTATTCAATTGCGCTTGGCTGAGCCAAGGGAAGCCACATTGGTTACCGGTATTAAGCGTGATAATGCCCTTTTAAAACACATTAGCCCTAAGGCTGGTGATGACATTACCGTGCTAGATCTTTCCATGAATAAAAACACCGCGCCATTGCAAACAGCACTGGCTGTTGGCGCTAAGGTTTTTTATGTAGATCATCATCAAGCAAGTGATATACCACAGCATGAAAACCTGCAAGCCCATATTAATACTGCCGCCAATACCTGTACTTCGTTGATAGTAAACGCCTATTTAAAAGGCCGATTTGAAGAATGGGCCATAGTAGCCGCTTTTGGCGACAATATAACAGTAGTGGCTGAAAAATTGTGTGAAAAGGCCAGTTACTCAGCGCAGCAAGTTGACCACCTGCGCACGCTAGGTGTGTGCATGAATTACAATGGTTATGGCGCCAGCTTAGATGACTTGTTTTATCATCCAGCAGATTTATACCGTATTGCCAGGCAGTATGAATCCCCGTTTGATTTTATTGAAAATGAATCGAATGTATTTTCAATATTGAAAAATGGTTATGAGCAAGACATGGAGAAGGCATTAGCCGTTAAAGCCTTTCAGGAAAGCGAAAAAGCGGCCATGTTTATTTTGCCTAATGAAAAATGGGCGCGCCGCATAAGCGGTGTGCTGGGAAATGAACTAGCGAATCGTTTTCCTAATAGAGCACATGCCATTTTAACAGAAGCAGCAAAGAAGGCGGGTGGCGAGCTTACATATATGGTAAGTATTCGCGCGCCCAAAAACAACTCTGTGGGTGCTGATGAACTTGCAGCTAAGTTTGGTGGCGGTGGCCGTAAAGGGGCAGCTGGGATTGATGCCCTAGTAGCTACTGATGTTGATGAACTTTGCAATGATATGGGTATACAAACATTATGAAAGTTATAAAAACAAAGCTTGCTGGCGTTGTAATAATAGAGCCAAAAGTATTTGGCGATCACCGAGGCTTTTTTCTAGAGTCATTTAGTGCTGAACGCTACAAGGCTGAAGCAGGCATTGAGCTACCTTTTGTACAAGATAATCACTCACGCTCCAGTAAGGGTGTATTGCGCGGCCTACATTTTCAAATAAACAAGCCGCAAGGTAAGTTGGTTCGAGTAGTTCGTGGCGAAGTACTAGATGTAGCGGTAGACATTAACCCTGCATCGCCTACCTATGGCCAGCACGAGGCCGTAATTCTAAGCGAAGAAAATCATCGTCAGTTTTGGGTGCCACCGGGTTATGCCCACGGTTTTGTAGTGCTGTCAGATGTGGCAGACTTTGAATACAAGTGTACTGAGTATTACGACCCCAGCGATGAAGGTTGTGTTGCCTGGAACGACCCTGCAATTAATATTGATTGGAAAACAGAGGCCCCCAAGCTTTCGGAAAAAGACGCTGCTGCACCAACCTTGGCTGCCCTACGTGAGGCTTCAAAATAATGAAGGTTTTATTATTTGGGGCTAATGGTCAAGTAGGAAATGAGTGCCAGAAAGTCTTTCAGAAAATGGGCTGGAACGTACTTGCACTAACACGACAAGGTGCCGACTTTAGCAAGCCAAGTGCCGTTTATAATGCCGTAATAAATATTAATCCCGATGTTGTTGTGAATGCTTGTGCATACACGGCGGTAGATAAAGCCGAATCAGAGCCTGCATTGGCTAACCTGGTTAATGCCGAAAGCGTTGGGGCTATGGGTAAGGCTTGTAATGAGCTTAAAATCCCCACCATTCATATCTCTACGGATTATGTTTTTAACGGCACCGCCAAAAACCCGTATATAGAAAATGCAGCTGTCGCCCCCATGGGTGTATATGGCCAGTCAAAATTGGCCGGTGAGCAGCAGCTGCAACTTGAAAACCCCAAGCATGTTATTTTACGTACCAGCTGGGTATTTAGTGCCCATGGCAATAATTTTGTAAAAACCATGTTGCGAGTAGGAGCTGAGCGTGCCGAACTAGGCGTGGTAGGGGATCAGTTTGGTTGCCCTACTTATGCGGGTGACATAGCCAAAGCAATTTCAGCCTTTATAGCCTTACTGAAAAATGACAAGCCATTTGAAGCTTGGGGAATATACAATTGCAGTAACCGTGGTGAATGCAGTTGGTATGACTTTGCACAGGCTATTTTTAAAGCAGGTGTGCAAGCTGATTTGTTAGTTAAGGCGCCGAAGGTAAATTCGATCACAACTGACCAGTATCCAACCCCTACAGCAAGGCCGGCTTATTCGGTGTTAGATGGCAGTAAATTGGAGGCGCTATTGGGAGAGTCAATGCCCCATTGGCGAATAGGCTTGACTCAAGTTTGTGAAGAGCTTTGCTAAAACCTAAAAGTATTTAATGTAAATAGACAGTATTTTATAAACACTAGGAGTTAAAACGGATGAAGCTATTAGTAACAGGCGGTGCAGGCTTTATTGGCAGTGCTGTAATTCGTCACCTTATTAATGATACTGGTCATACTGTGCTTAATGTTGATGCTTTGACATATGCGGGTAATTTAGAATCTATACCTTGCGCAGATAATGAGCGTTACCAGTTTGCGAAAATAGACATTTGTGACAGTGCTGCGTTAGAGCAAGCCTTTAATCGCTTTAAACCTGATGCTGTAATGCACCTAGCGGCTGAAAGCCATGTGGACCGTTCTATTGATGGGCCAGCTGAATTTATACAAACCAATATTGTGGGTACTTACAACATGTTGGAAGTGTCGCGTAAGTATTGGCAGGGGTTAGATGACTCCGCAAAACAAAATTTTCGCTTTCACCATATTTCAACTGACGAAGTATATGGTGACTTAGGTCCAGAAGGTTTGTTCACAGAAACCACCAGTTATGAACCAAGCTCGCCTTACTCGGCCAGTAAAGCATCGAGTGACCATTTGGTAAGAGCTTGGCAGCGCACTTACGGATTTCCAACGTTAATTACTAATTGCTCAAATAACTATGGCCCCTACCATTTCCCTGAAAAATTAATTCCGTTGGTAATTCTTAATGCTTTGGCAGGCAAAGCGCTGCCAGTTTACGGCGATGGCAGTCAAGTTCGCGACTGGCTGTATGTGGGGGACCACGCTCGCGCTTTGGTTAAGGTTGTAACGGAAGGCGAAGTTGGCGAGACCTACAATATAGGCGGTCATAACGAACGTAAAAATATCGAAGTTGTTAAAACGATCTGCGCAATTTTAGATGACTTGGCGCCAGCGAAGCCTGCGGCAATTAGAAATTATGAAGACCTAATTACTTTCGTGGCCGACCGCCCAGGTCACGATGTTAGATATGCCATTGACGCAAGCAAAATAGAGCGCGAACTAGGTTGGACACCTCTTGAAACATTCGAGAGTGGTATACGCAAAACCGTAGAATGGTACCTCAGCAATGAAAGTTGGTGGCAGCGTGTATTGGACGGCTCTTATCAAGGTGAGCGCCTTGGTGCATTAAACAAATAATGGCGCGATATAAATAGTGTATATAAATAGCGCAAATAAATAGGAAGGCTTATGAAAGGCATTATTCTCGCCGGAGGCTCAGGCACCCGTTTACACCCTGTTACCTTGGCCGTAAGTAAGCAGTTATTACCTGTGTACGACAAGCCAATGATTTACTACCCGCTTACTACATTAATGCTGGCGGGTATAAAAGACATTTTAATTATATCTACCCCAGAGGATACGCCGCGTTTTGAACAGCTTTTAGGCGATGGTAAAAAATGGGGCATTAACTTGCAGTATGCAGTGCAGCCTTCGCCAGATGGTTTGGCGCAGGCCTTTTTAATTGGTGAGGGATTTATTGCAGGCGAAAGCTGTGCCTTGGTATTGGGCGATAATTTATTTTTTGGCCAGGGCCTTGGACAGTCATTAGAGCGCGCAGCAAAGCAAGCTCAGGGCGCAACCGTATTTGCCTACCCTGTAAAAGACCCTGAGCGCTTTGGGGTGGTGGCCTTTGATGAAAATGGTAAAGCGCAAAGTATTGAAGAAAAACCTACAGAGCCTAAATCGCGCTATGCGGTAACAGGCTTGTATTTTTACGATAGCAAGGTAGTTGAGATGGCCAAGAAGGTTAAGCCATCACACCGTGGCGAATTGGAAATTACCGATTTGAATGGTATGTACCTAGAGGCAGGTGAGTTAAACGTAGAGATGATGGGTCGTGGTGCGGCTTGGTTAGATACTGGCACACATGATTCTTTGTTAGAGGCGGCGCAGTTTGTGCAAACTATCGAGCATCGCCAGGGTTTGAAGATAGCTTGCCCTGAAGAAGTCTCTTGGAGGCAGGGTTGGATTGATGAAATGCAGGTAAGAGAGTTGGCGAAGCCTTTGATTAAAGGTGGGTATGGCGAGTACTTGTTGGAAATTTTGGAATATTAGACGGTACTTTTATTGGGCTAGTTGATTTAGGCGTTAAATAATGAGTTTTTCGTGAAATATACAGTTCTAAGTTAATTAGTAACTTAACAAGTGTGAGAAGGACCTTCTTTATATTCTAAATGGGTCACCGCCTAGCAAGTTATTAAATATTAAATCACTCTAAAGTAGTGAGCGATGCGATGGGCGACTACCCAGTGATTGAATTGCCTGGCAGTTATTAGATGGAAGTAAATAAATGAAATACTTAGTAACCGGCGCAGCCGGGTTCATTGGCATGTATACCGCCAAGCGTTTATTAGAGCAAGGCCACGAGGTGGTGGGGCTAGATAATCTAAATGGCTACTATGATGTTCGCCTAAAACATTATCGTTTAGAGCAGCTTACCCCCTTCAATAATTTTACTTTTGTGAAATTAGATCTGGCCGACCGCCAAGCCATGGCAGACCTATTTAAAAAAGAACAGTTCCAGCGAGTGATTCACTTAGCCGCGCAAGCGGGAGTGCGCTATTCCATAGAAAACCCAATGGCCTATGTGGATTCAAATATCGTGGGCATGATGACCATACTGGAAGGTTGTCGCCACAATAAGGTGGAGCACTTGGTATACGCATCATCCAGCTCTGTATACGGAATGAATTCTAAAATACCCTTTGCTACCAGTGATAGTGTAGATCACCCCGTCTCACTCTACGCCGCCACAAAAAAATCCAATGAGTTGATGGCCCACTCCTATTCTCACCTATACGGAATACCCACAACAGGCTTACGATTTTTTACAGTGTACGGCCCAGCGGGTAGACCTGATATGGCTCCATGGTTATTTACCGATGCCATTGCTAATGATCGGGTAATAAGGGTATTTAATAACGGTAAAATGCAACGTGACTTCACATATATTGATGACATAGTGGAAGGTGTTATTCGTATACAAAACGTCATACCGGGTGATGATTCTAACCAAGAAGGTTCGCCCTTATATAAAATCTTTAACATAGGAAATCACGAACCAATTGAATTGGAAGAGTTTATTGCTTGCATTGAAAGTGCGTTAAATAAAAAAGCGATAAAAGAGTATTTGCCGATGCAGGACGGCGATGTGGTTCGAACCTACGCCGATGTGAGTGATTTAGAAAAGATAACTGGGTATAAACCTGCCACAAAGCTGCAAGTAGGGGTTGAAGCGTTTGTTGAGTGGTTTAAGGATTTTAAATGAGTGAAATAGTTATTTGCGCTGATAGGGTTAGTGATGTCCTTTTGAATTACTTGAACCCCAAAGGGAGTCTGTCGTGAAAAGTGTTGTAATATATGTACTAAAATTTATGGGGTTGTTCAATGCAGTGCAGTATTTCAAGTTTAAATTTGAAATTACTAACTGTGCGCGTAAGGGTAAAAGGCGCTGTGAAAGTATAATGGACCTCCATCAACCCTATAACAAAAAATTATTATTCATTCACATACCTAAGGCTGCAGGTATGTCTATTGTTAAAAAATTATATGGAAAAACAGAATCTCATCATGCCTTCGCTCAAGATTATATAAATGAAGACAGCGGGAAGTTTAATAGTAGCTTTTCCTTTTCAATTACTAGGGATCCATATGTCAGGCTTTCGTCAGCCTATTTATATTTAAAGTCAGGCGGGATGAATGTTATTGATCAGGTTTGGTGGGATTTATATTTAAAGCCTTATGCTAATTTTGAGGATTTCATTCTTAATGGTGGGCTCAAAAAAGCTGTTGAATCAAATGCGGAGCACTTTATACCTCAATACAAGTTTGTGTGCGATATAAATAATAATGTTATATGTGACTATATAGGTAAGTTGGAAAACATCGGAGGTGTTGAAAGAAAATTATCTGAGATTGTTGATAGGGATATTCTATTTAGTAAGGAGAATAGAAACAAGGGGAGGGGAGGGGAGTATACGGAAGAGATGAGGTGTGTGGTTTCTAGTGTTTACTCTTTAGATTTTGAACTGTTTGGTTATGAGAAATGAAGATTGTTTTTTAACGTTTGGTGTCCCTCTCCTTTTCGGTTGAGTAACGCTCATAATTTTAACTGGTATGATGATGTCTAATTTTTGGCTCTTTGGTGAGTTTTTACTTCTATCTATATTATTACTGCAATTTATTTTGATGAAGTCCAATGTTGTAATAAGGCCGGTGTTGAGCTTTAAATCTAAATGCTTGTTATTTAGTGTCTTAATAGTATTAGTCTGTACGTTTTATTATTGGCCGTATGATGCAGTGAAAATGGTTCTACATATCTCTCTGATATTTCTGAGTTATAAACTTCCAAGATCAGCGTTACTAATTATTTTGGTGCTGCTAGTCATAGAGTCGTTGTTATCAATAAATGTATTTGATAAATATAATAGAATCCCCTTTTTTCTAATTGCAGCGATTGTTGTTGCTGCATTTGATTTTGAGACTAAAACAAAAAAGGAAATAACTGTTTTTTTAGTGCTGTTTGCACTTAGTTTAGTCGCTGCTGTTGAATATCAGTCAAGAACTGAGATTCTAAGTTTGTTTTTATTTTTGTTTGTTCTGCTTCTTAGCGGTAGAGCTAAGTCTAGTCTCATTAATGTGGTTATTGCGTTACCCATTGCGTATGTTGTGTTTAGTTTTCTATATTACCAGTTAGCCGATATTTATGATCTTGAAGTTAGCATTAGTAATGTAGAGCGGTCCACCATGATATTTTGGGGAGTAGAAAATTTCTTTTCATTTGAGTACCTTTTAAAAGGGCCTGGTCGAGAGGCATTTCAAATCGAGTCCATGAGGTATTTATTCCATAACGCTAAGGATGAGGTGGCAACAGATCCGCATAGCATGATAGTGAATGCCTTTATTTCAATGGGATCCATTGGCACTGCATTAATCTCTATAACATATTTTTATCTCCTGTTTTCGATCAAAAAGATAAATTTAAAACCCATGGATGTTTATTTGCTGGTGAAATTATCTTTTGTTGTTTCTTTGGCTACCTTCTCAGCCGAAAACCGGGTTTTATCAGCAATTCTATTAGGGTATTTAATGTCCCTAAATATGCAAAGGGAGAATGGTCATGCTAAATAAATTGTCGGTTGTAATTGTTAATTATAAAAGTGTTGCATTAATAAATGATATAGAGCGCTACTTAGGTGATTTTGGTATTGCGATTATTGTTGTTGATAATAGTGATGACTTTTCCTCTGTATCAAAACTTACAAAAGTAATAAGAGGTAACGGTAATATTGGCTTTGGTTTGGCATGTAATTTGGGTGCTGACTTTGTTAGTTCAGAGTTAGTTTTATTTCTAAATCCAGATGCGATAATAGACAAAAATACTCTTTGTGACTTAATTACTTTAAGCCTGAGTGAGCCTGATTCAATTCTTGGGCCTGTTGTCGGATCTAACCGTGGTGAGTATTCAATATTACAGCCCTTAAATAAGTTCGGTGTGAATTTTATTAGAAAAAAAATTAATTTAAAGATGCTCAATCATCCACATCTAAAGGTTTCCTTTATAAGTGGTGCTTGCATGTTAATTCATACAGATAGATTTAGGTTGCTGGGTGGTTTTTGCAAAGATATTTTTATGTATGCAGAAGACGTTGACTTATGCATTAGAAATAATGAATTAGGTGGTAATAACAAATTGATCACTAATTTATTTGTTGAACATATTGGTGGTTTGTCTAGTAATAAAAGTAGTCTTTTAGGAAAATTTCGTCGCTATAAAAATTCGGTATACGGGCACTATACATTTTTCAGGAAGAATAATGGTTGTATTAGATCAGCTTTTAATTCTTTGTATTTGGCCTCTGGGATTAAATTATAATAGCAATGTGTTTTTTGGTGGTTTTGTGAGTAAAAATATAATCTTTTATATAGGTTGGGTGTTGTGAAAATTTTAATTGGTATGACTCGTTCTGATACTGTGGTTTCAGGTTCTTGTAAGCATATCTGCCAAATAGGTGAAAGGTTTAAACAAGAAGGGGTAGAAGTTATTTATATTCTTGGCGGTAGTGGTGTCGCCATAGATAAAATACGATCTGAGGGATTTAAAGTCTATCAGTTGTCAGGCCTTAAGCGTGATTTAAGTTTTCTTAGTGATGCTTTATCTTTATTAATGTTGATGTGGATAATTATTAAGGAACGCCCCAGTGTGTGTTCTTGGCATACAGCCAAAATTGGTGCACTAGGTCGCATTGCCGCAATGTTTACTTTCTGTCGTTCATATTATGTGCCGCACGGCGTTCCTTTTGTGAATACTCCTGAAAACAAAGGGTATAAAAAATTTCAAATATTAGAGCGGGTGCTGTCTATTTTACCTTCTAAAATAATAGGTGTTTGCCAATTTGATTATAATGAATATAGGCGCATAGGTGTATCGGGCAAAAAATTACTTGTTATACCAAATGGCATGAAAGGTAAACGGAATAAACAGGCTACAGCGCCAGTTAATTCAGTTATGCATTTTATTACAGCTGCAAGATTTGAAGCGCAGAAAGACTATGAAACATTATCAAAGGCCTGTAAGAAATTACATAAAGAAAACCTAGATTTTAAATTAGACATTTATGGTGATGGCTTTATGGAATTAGATGTTAAGGTTATGTTTGAGGGCTTGTCAGCAGGTTCTGTTAATTTTAAAGGGGTTGTTGATGATTTTACATCTAAATTAACGGAGGCAGATGTGTTTGTTTTATCTAGTTTTTGGGAAGGTTTGCCACGTAGTATTATTGAGGCCATGGCTTGCAATAAAGCTATTATTGCATCAAATGTAGGGGGGAATAGTGAGCTGATTATAAATGGTGAAACGGGATACCTAGTGCCAATTCGAGATGAAAATTTAATGTTTAACGCAATGAAAAAATATATTGTTAGCCCTGAATTATCAGTGCAGCATGGTACTGAGTCTTATAAACATTACGCCAAAAATTATACTCTGGATGTAATGCTAGACCGTTATGCTGTTGAATATGGCATAACAGAAAAATAGGTGTCTTAGATTTGTTATGTTAAAAAAAATTATCATTGGCGAGTTAAGCGCTTTGCTGTAATAACTTAATACCCTGCTTATGTTAGCTCTTAATGTATTGTGTATGGGCTGCTTAAGAGTTGAATATATTGAGCAATTTGTTTTTAGTATTAGTTGGTTTGGGGTTTCATGAAAAAAGTAATCCATATTACAAATGATTTACAGCGATTAGGTGGTGTACAGCGACTGTTAGTCGATTTAATGACATTACAAAAAGAGCAGTTTCAGTTTGAAGTAATATTAACTCGCGGTGATAACGAATATATGGATGAACTCAAAGCCTTAGGGGTTTCTGTATACCATAAGCGTGATCTTGGTTTGTTAGGGGTGATTAGGCGATTAAATAAGGCTGATTTAGTGCATGCTCATTTATTTCCTTCGATGTATATAGCGTTGTTGTCGTCAACATTAAAAATAGCGACCGAACATAACCCGAATTATCGACGCAGAAAGCTTCCATTTGTTAAGGCTTTAGAGTCTGTGTTATTTCGCAAGTTTGAAAGTGTAATTTGCATATCTAAAGGTGTTCAGCGTTCTTTTATTAAAGCAATGAGGTGGGATATCAAGCAAGTTACCGTTGTTAATAACGGTGTTGATCTTAAACGCTTCACTATGAAGGCAAGAAAAATTAGTACCTTTAATTCAGTTTTTAAGATTTGTATGGTGGGTCGCTTAGTTGCAGCTAAGGATATTACTACATTAATTGAATGCATTAAGCAGCTTGGTAGTGGATATGAATTACATTTAGCCGGTGATGGGGAGCTACGCCCAGACCTTGAGTTACTGGTATCAGAATTAAACGTAGAGCAACAAGTCGTATTTCATGGGCAGGTTAATGATATTCCAACGTTTTTAACTGAAATGGATCTATATGTTCAATCGTCTAACTGGGAGGGATTTGGCCTGGCGGCTGTTGAAGCGATGGCGACAGGTTTGCCCTGCTTTGCAACAAATGTAGACGGTTTAAATGAGGTTGTTGATGAAGATTCCTTATTTGAGGTGGGGGATGTTGAAAAATTGCTTGGAATGGTAAAAGAAATATCATCTGATGTTGATTTATATAATGAAAATTCTAATAGAGCTGTTGTTTTAGCGCGTGACTTTTCTATTGAAAAGGCGGCTGAGAATCATACTCAATTGTACAATCGCATTTTGACAGGCTAGTTCAAATATATATTTCATTTTACATAATAAATGTAAATCTGTGAGGTGGGGCCATTAAGCTCCCGTCTTAATGATTTATGGGCTGATTTCTCACACATCCTGTGTGGTGATCAGTTTAGGCTTAAGTTAACTGTTAACCGCTCATTTCATGGATATTCCTATGAAGGGCTTTTTTTACGGGAATTTTTTATCTCTAGCTTACTCATTAAAACTGCCATAGCCGGTGGTGTTAAAGCCAGCGCGGCCATTATTGGCTTTGCACTAACCGCTGTTGTTGCCCGTACCTTAGGAGCTGAACAAGCGGGTCTATTTTTATTTGGTTTTACCTTAATAATTGCGTTGTCAGGCTTTTTTCGCCTAGGGCTAGATAATGTGATATTGCGGTGGATGGGTTCAGAGGGTGTTAGCGTTGATAGTCAACAGAACCTTAATCGAGGGTTGCTTTGGATAGTGGTTGGGGTTATTCCTTTTTCCTGCATTGTTGTATTATCGTCAAATTTTATAGCAACCTCTATTTTTAATAAGCCAGATTTTTCTATTGTTTTGTTTTGGATGATTTTAGCTTTACCCTCTATTACGCTTTTTACGCTATTAGCAATGGCATTTCAGGGTTTACATAGAACAGTGATTGCTATTTTATTTCAAAACCTGGGCTTATCCTCGTTATTTCTAGCGTGTTTTTCGGTTGCTTGGTGGCAAGGAGTACTTCCTTTAAATGCTCAGTCAGTGGCAGCGCTTTATGCAATTTGTGCTTTGGTTATTTGTGGCTTAGCTTTTTATATCTGGTTTCGCCAAGCTAATGTGTGTTTTAAAGTGGATAACTTTGGTGATAAAGACTTATGGACGGCCAGCTCAAACCTTTGGGCGGCTTCAAGTATGTCACTGCTAGTACAGTGGTCTGGTGTGCTGGTGGCAGGGGCATTTGTAGCCTCAGAGGATCTAGCCTTTTTTTCAGCCGCGCAGCGTACAGCGATGCTTACCAGCTTTGTACTAGTAGTTGTGAATATGGTGGTGGCGCCGCGTTACGCCAAATTGTGGCAACAAAAAAACATAAAAGAAATACAGCGTTTAGCAAAGCTCTCTACGCGCGGCATGATTGCTTTGGTATTGCCCGTGATTGCGGTGATGATGATGTTCCCTGAATGGATTATGGGTTTGTTTGGTGAGGGTTTTGAACAGGGTGCGAAGTTATTGATTATTATGGCGTTAGGGCAGTTTATAAATGTGGCTACAGGCTCTGTGGGTTACTTGTTAACCATGAGTGGCCATGAAAAAGATTTTCGTCGGGTGACGTTTTTTGCAGGCCCGCTAACCTTAATCTTAAGCTATTTTCTTATCATGGAATATGGTGTGTTAGGGGCAGCTATTGCCACTGCCATTGGTTTGAGTCTGCAAAATTTGTTGGCGTTGGCCATGGTGCGTAAACGCCTGGGTTTCTGGCCCATTGGTTAATAGGACGTTCTGCGTAACAAATCTGAAAATACATCTTCAAGTCGCAAAAAATAAAGCGTCTATCTAGAACGCAACCTATTTTCATGAGGTTCTTTTGCAATAAAAACAACGCCTTTAAATCTTAAGGCAATTGTAAAAGTGATTGAGACCTAAAAGAATAAATTATGAGCTGGAAGGCTTTTGCTTCTCACAAAACTGATTCGAGGGTAACGCAAGCTGATGGGGAAGGCTATTCAACTATAATCATAGGACGTTGGGTAATCTATTATATCTATTTGGGAGAATAATATTGAATCAACATATAAATATGTTAACAGGGCTTCGAGGGATGGCAGGTTTAATTGTGCTTATCTCCCATTCAGCCAATCAAGGCTTACTTCCGGCATTATTCGGGAATGGATTTGGCCAAGTAGGGGTGATGATTTTCTTTGTGTTGAGTGGGTTCTTAATGGCCCACCTTTATTTATATAAAGATTTCAATAACCGTAATATAAAAGCATTCGCCTTTGCTCGAATGGGGCGTGTGCTCCCTCTTTTTATTACATTGATTATCCTTTCCTACCTAATAACAACTAAGATATATCCTGAGTTTCACTATCGTATTGATAGTTTTGCTGTTCTTGCGAAGGCCTTGCTTTTCATTAGGGCTCCGTATGAATATTGGACCATTCCTATTGAGGTTCAATTTTATGTGTTTTTCATCGCTATGTGGTATGTCTTTAGTAAATGTAGTAATTATAAGATTATTGTATTGCTATGGATTGGTTCGCTATTACCTAGTGTTATTTACTGGGTGTATTTAGGGAAAATACTACCCATTTTTACAACGTATTCTAGTGCCTTCATCATTGGTGTATCATTTTCACTCGCATATAGGTCGTTTTTTGCGTCTGTTGTTCTGCAGAAATTTTCTAACTATTTTGGTCTAATATTTTTAATTTTTGTTAACTTACCTAGTTTAAGGTTTGAGTATGACCTTGTTATATCTAAAGATTTTTCATGCGAACTTGGCTAGATCCTATTAACTGGCTTATCGTGATAGGGCTATTTTTCTGCGCTATAATGAACTCTAAGAGTCTGTTTTTCTTGAATGGTCGACTTTTCTTGTACTTTGGGAAAATTTCATATGCTCTATATTTGCTTCATTATCCGGTTTTACTTGCAGTAAAAGATTTGACCATTCCTGATTCTTTGAAATTTCCTGCAGCGCTACTCATTGTTGTATTGCTTTCACATATATCTAACTATGTATTAGAAGGCCCTGCAAATAGAGTAATTAGAAATTTCGGAAATTCCTTAAATAATCGTAACGCCTATATTGGTAAAGGGGATTCGAAAATATGATTGTGACCTAAGCGTTAATTTTTCACTTCGAGATATAATAGGCAGTGTATGCCAATATTTTTATATCCCCCAGGCCTATGTGGCTTCTCGTTTGGGGTTGTTTTTCTAGTTTTTATATTATTTGATTTGTTGCGGTTAAGTTAGAGGGTTCTAAAATTGAAAATTGCAATTGCTGGTACAGGCTATGTGGGCCTGTCAAATTCTATGTTGTTGGCACAACACAATACTGTAGTTGCATTGGATGTGGTGCCTGAAAAGGTGGCCATGTTAAATGACCGTACTTCTCCAATTGTGGATGCTGAAATTGAAGCTTTTTTAAAGCGTGATGATATTGATTTTAGTGCCACGTTGAATAAAGAAGATGCCTATTTAGGTGCCAATTTTGTAATCATTGCTACTCCAACCGATTATGATGAACAAACTAATTACTTTAATACATCCACCGTTGAATCCGTAATTAAAGATGTCATGGCCATTAACCCTAATGCAGTAATGGTCGTAAAATCTACGGTGCCAGTTGGATTTACTCAGCGTATTAAAGAAGAGCTAAATTGTGACAATATCATGTTCTCTCC